>JACLAC010011035.1_pt1 | contig 34173 bp, 35 predicted proteins | sample 8027881 | NCBI WGS metagenome assembly JACLAC01 (sample SAMN15725517, study PRJNA655200) | protist metagenome | isolation source: fluorescence activated cell sorting (FACS) single amplified genomes of... | place: Spain: Blaines Bay Microbial Observatory, Mediterranean Sea | collected 2016-01-19 | reverse complement strand
CGCGGTTAATTTGAGTACAGGTTAGGAATGATTATCGTCCTTCAATTCAGTGCATGATGTTTTATATTTAATTCTGGGGAATTTTCTCTCACTAAATTTCCACTTTAAATATGAATAGACATTGAACCAGGAATTAAGTCAGGGCTATGATTCATTTAATAGGACACTCATACAATTATCTTTTCTTTTTACCTTCTTCCCAAAATTCCATCAGATTTTCCAAAGAAAATTGGCCCCAAGATTTCCCTGAATAATCAACTTGTTCTTCTACAAATTCAAAACGCTGAATAAACTTGGAATTTGCATTTCTAAGAGCAACTTCTGCATCTATTCCTGACTTTCTGGCCCAACTACAGAGTGCAAAGAGAAGATCCCCAAATTCTTCCTGCAATCTCTTTGAGGATGATGCCTTATTTTCAAATCCCTCCTGAATTTCAGAAATTTCTTCTTCAACTTTCTTCCATGCCACTGTTGAAGTTGGCCAATCAAAGCCAACTCGTGCAGCTCTTTTGCTCAATTTTTGAGCACGCATCAATGCTGGTAGTGCTAAAGCCACATTTTCTAGTGCCTTTGGCTGCCTACCTTGGTCAACTGACTTTTGCTTTCGCTCTTCGGCTTTTTGTAATTCCCAAGATTCTTCTTGTGAATAAATATCCCTTACCTCGCTTCCCTGAAACACATGCGGATGCCTGCTGATCATTTTGTCACAGACACCCATGACGACTTGGTTAAAGTCAAACAAATCTAATTCAGCAGCAATTTGCGAATGAAAAACAACCTGCAGTAGAAGGTCTCCCAATTCTTCCTTTAATTCCTCGAAGTCTTCTTTTCGAATAGCTTCCTCGACCTCATACGCTTCCTCAATCGTGTAAGGAGCAACAGAAGCAAAATTCTGTTCTTTATCCCAAGGGCATCCCCGAAGGGGATTTCGAAGGATTCTCATGACATTAAGGAGATGTTCTATTTTCTGAGTCTTTGTCTCATTATTCTCCATGATTCGTTTGGCTATATTTTATTACTGTTTTGATCAAAGTCTATGAAAGCGGAAGAATAAGAACCAACTTCAATGAAATTTAAAAATTATTTTGATGATAAATCAGCACAAAAATTATCTGATAGATTAATTGAATTAATTAGTTTTTTTAGTTTTCAGAAATCAGAGTACAAAGAAAATTCAAGGGAACTCGATTTAATTTTCTGAGTAAGTCTGGAAGGATTTTTTTTACATTTTCAGGTATGAACTAGAAGGTCACGAGACCGTAGATTACTACAACACATACCAACACAGCTGGGGCAAAGAATACCCATTTACTGGCACTTTTCGCTTTGCTCTCCTCTGTCTGGCTCCAGTCAGTTCTGAGAACGCTCCGCTCTTTCAATTTTAGTCTGTGGGCTTCTTGAGTCCTTTGTTCGTTTTCACGCTTCCAAGTTTCTCTCAGTAAACGTATTGATTGTTCACTTTCTTGTATCTTCTCTTCTATTTGTTTAAGTCGATACTCCACATACACTTCTTGGGCTTTGCTCGCATCACCATCTGCAATTTCAAGAGCCTTTTGCCTTAAGTCCTGAATATAATGATCATTGCCAAGTTCTTCTGCGATGATGGAATAAATTTGTTCCCTACTTACAGTTTCCAATTAACCTCCAATGGTATCTTCGTTTGCATCCTGCACCGAAAGAAATTCGGATTATCTCGAAATCTTATTTTGGGCTATCCTATCAACTTGAACCCATATTTCCACTTTTAATTTAAGATATTTTTCACTTTTCAAGGCGTGACAATCAATTTGTTGTGATACCTCAGGTCAATTCGTTGTGGTAGCTTATGCTTATCCTGAATAGGACCATAAACTTTTTCAAAATTTTCAACTCTTTCGACAAAGAAATTACTACCAAAATAGATAATCGTTGGTTCCTCGAACAATTTCACCTTTACGTTGAGTGGTTCTTCGACATCTACATATTGAATTTTTTTTCTAAATTCTTCGTTGAATCTTAATGAATGCTGAAATCTCAAAGCTTGCCCCAATTTAAATGAGTCTGTGAGATCATTTATTTCTTGTCGGTCAAAACCTCTTAGAACTGGAGGATTGACGATGCCATCACTCTTTACTTCCATCAGAAGATTTCTATTTTCATCGATCAGGAAAAGATTGCCACGATGTTCGATTGTTGCTTTTGGGCTGAACTCTTCAATAAAGAAGTGCAGCTGGTCAGGAAAATAACGCCTTACATGAGATGTTTTGACAATTGTGTTCAAGTTGGTTTTTCCAGCGAGTTCATAGGGGTCGAGTGTTGACAATTTGTTTGACGAGGGTAACTCGACCGCACTTAAAATATCATCTTCACTCAACAACTGTATTCCTTCTACACTAAGCTGCTGAAGCTGCTGTTGGAATAAATTAGGCGCCATCCTAAAAGTACCCCAAGCTAGCCATGAAACAGCTAGTAACAAAACCATCGATGGGATCATTCTCAGCATTGTCAATGACAATGCTCCCAGCATTTTAAGTGAATTCGAAAAGGAACCAGAATTTACGGAAGTAGCCTTTTTTTGTTGCTTCATCCTGGAGGGAATCTGCTCAGGCATAACCATGATGCGCCGCCCGTCACTTTTTTTGATTGTAACAGGGGTAATCTTTCGGCTAGGTTTTTGAGGGTTTCGCCTTGTTGGGCGTTTTTTTAGATCTTGCATAGCCTTGGCATCCATTCCCCGACAATCCACCAGCATCCTGCTAGTAGAGCAATCCCAAAATCCTGTCTAAGCTAGGGTATGAACTTCTGTTTTCAACTCAATTTTATGATCAATCCAAACTTTCTCTCTGACAAACTCAATCAGTCTCACTGCATCATCGGATGTGGCTCCACCCAAATTGACCATGAAATTGCTGTGTTTCTCACTAATCTGCATTCCGCCAAAGCTTTTCCCTTTTAACCCAGAAGCTTCAATCAGTTTTGCTGCATTCCCATTTGGTGGGTTTCTAAAAACAGACCCGCAGTTTGGCTGCTTTTGTGGCTGTCTCTCAATTCTGCAAGCATGGAATTTCGCCATCTTTTGCCGAACTTTTTCTGGATCTTTTGAAAGTAAGGTAAATTTTGCCATCAAAACCACACTTTTTTCGGTCGAATTAAAAGTAGATGTTCTGTATGCAAAGTTCAGTTCATTTCGATTTGATCTTCGCCAATCTCCTTTCTCATCAAGCCAATCTACACTTTTCAAAAAGTCACTGGTCTCAGAGCCGTGTGCGCCTGCATTCATACAAACGGCTCCCCCGATGGTTCCAGGAATTCCTATCAAAAATTCAAGACCGGACCAGCCCCTCTGACTTAATTTTTGAGCTGCAGTAGCATCAGCCATCCCTGCTCCAAAGGTTGCAGAGGAATCCTGATCTACCATTTCCAATCTTCTAAAATTTCTTCCCAACCGGATCAGAACACCAGGCCAAAATGCTGGCATCAGCAAATTTGAACCCTTACCAATGACTCGCCAGGGCACACCATTCTGGTCACATTTCTGTATTGTCGAGCAGATATCCTCTTCAAACTCTGCATTCAATAAAGCCAGAGCTGTCCCACATAATCTCCAAGTATTCAATCTACCCAACTCTGGATACTCCAGAAGTGCAGATTGTTTCAGCACGTCTCTTAAATGTTCTAAGAAAAGCGAATCACTCTTCATCCCAAGTTTCTAAGGGGGGTCCTGGTTGCAGCTCATCAAGTTTATAGTAGGTTCTTATATCGGGATGAAAAATGTGAGCAATCACGTCCCCATAGTCTAGTAATATCCAGGTTCCTTCCATTTCACCTTCGATTCCAAGAGGCCTAATTTTAGTGAGTTTAAGCTTTTTCTGGATCTTCTCTGCGATACCTCGGCAATGTGGGTGTGAGCGTCCTTCGCAGATCATCACGTAATCAGCCAAGCTTGATTTCTCACGTAAATCATAAAGAGCTATTTGATTAGCTTTCCCATCTCTTGCTCCCGCTACGACCAGATCTGCCTGAACTTTTGACTGCAAATTCTCCTTTGAGTTATGAAACTGAGTCTAGCATACGGCCCTGCCATGTTTCGTTTGTAACCAATAAATTTTCAATATACTGAACAGGACGCATCTTTTCTTTAGTCCATTGAGGAGCAATCAATTCATCCCAACGAGGTGCAACAGCTGTAAGTCTATGAATTGAAATCTTCTGATCCAAGTTTTCTAAGAACAGAACAACTCGCTCTGCATATTCTTTTAAATCAATTGGAGAAAAGTTTCCGGAGTTATACTCTTCAGCCAAGGGGGTATTCTTGAGAACATGCAAATTATGCAACTTTACCCCATCAACAGATAGTTCGTTCAGCAAATTTGCAGCTTCGACTAGTTGTTGATTTGATTCACCTGGAATTCCAAAGATAAGGTGCGCACAGATATTTAAATTTGGAATTTTTCTTAGTTGCTTAAGCGCATCAATTGAAGATTCTCTATTATGTCCACGACGCAAAAAAATCAGCTGCTGATCATCAAATGTTTGAATACCTAATTCAATAGACAAATAGGTTTGCTCAGCAAGCTCTTCAAAAAATTTTAATGCTCCTTTTGGCAAACAATCAGGACGGGTACCAATAACGACACCCACAATGTCTTCTTGTTGAAGCGCTTCCACACAATGTTTCTTTAGCTCTGAAAGTCGTCCGAATGTGTTTGTGTAGCTTTGAAAATAGATCAAGAACTTATTTGCCTTATATCGCTTCCTTATTCGCTCTTTGTGATATTTTAACTGTTGCAGCATCGGCCAATCAGCTTGTACAAAAGCAGGTGCTGAGCCCCATTCATCGCAAAATATACAGGTTTTCATTCCGGCCAAGCCTTCTCTGTTAGGGCAGGTCTTAGCAACAGAAACACTTACTTTTTGTACCCGAAATCCAAATTTTTCACGGTAAAATTGACTGATTGGCAGGTATCTTTTCTGATGATCAAATTTTGGAAGAAAACTCATTTCACAAGCTATATTCAGGAAGAAATTCAACACAAGCGCCTATTTCTTCAATCACCCGCGACTCTTCAATTTGCATGTGTTGATAACGAGATCCTTTCACGACAATTTGAGGCTTTAGGCACCTGAAAACCTCACAACAGTTGTCTTCATCAAAAATCAGTATTCTATCTACACTTTGTAGTGATGCCAGCAATCTAGCGCGTTCCATTTCATCAAGCAGCGGTGGTTTCCCTTTCTTACGTTGGATTGAAGCATCACTATTGATCGCAACTACAGAGAAACCTTTGAATTTTCGAAGTTGTCCAAGGAATTTCAAATGAGTTGAAGAAAGTTTATCAAAGTAGCCATTTGTGATCACCAAAGGACGTTTATCTTTTTGTGCTACTTCTTGTTGAAGTCTCTTTAGTGAGACAATTTTTGTGGAGATATGACCATAAACAAATCTTTTACGAATTTCTTCTCTGTCAAAAGAAACAACTCCAACATGTTGAATTTCCATAGCAGCTCCGAGTTGAGCCCAATGGGCAGCTATAGCAGGGGTAGCTTTACCGGAAATCAACATTGCCAAAATAGAAATCACCATGTCACCAGCACCCACTACATCAAAAACCTCAAGGGCTTCCGCCCCAAAAAAGATGAATTCTTCACTAGACTGAAAAAGTAAAAGCCCATCTTTATCCAAACTAAGAGCGACAATGGCTCCGTTAAGTTTTTCTTGGAGAATTTCAGCGGCTTTTAATGCACTTTCTCTTTCCTCGATAGTAAAACCAGAAGCAGCACTGGCCTCTTTTCGATTTGGTTTAATCCAACTACACCCTTCATAGATCTCGTAGTTTCCCAGATTTCTAGGATCTACAAGCACTGGGATTTTTAACGAATTTGCAATTTGAATTGTTGATTTGATGAGTGCAGGGTGTAGGGTACCTTTGTTGTAATCGGATATGACCACAGCTTGTTGGCTTGGTAAGGTGACTTCTAGCCATTTAAGCAAGTTGGAATAGTTGTGGAAGTGATAATTTGCAGGTGGATCATGATCGAGTCGCAACAAATGATTGTGCCCAGCAATCATCCGATGTTTCAGGACTGTGGGGTAATCACATTCTTGCCAAATCCCACTGTTGTCAAAGCCTTCCTTCGATAAAATTTCAAGAATCTGATTTCCAATGGAATCTTGACCAATCAAACCCGAGACGGTCACATTACAGCCCAAGGTCTTCAGATTCATCACAACGTTTCCTGCCCCCCCTAGGCACACCTCCTCACGAACTAACTTCAATACAGGAATTGGAGCCTCAGGGGAAATTCGATCGACTGTACCCCAGGAATAACGGTCGAGCATCAAGTCCCCCAGAACCAATATATTGGGCGAGGTGACATCGTCCCAGGCTTTAAGGCATGACTGCGGGTCAGGATTGAGCATCAAGATTGCCGATCTAGATACTTTTCTAAAGCTTTTTTAAAATCTTGAAGAGGTCTTGCACCTGAAAGCAATTCACCTCGAACTCGGCCACTCTTGGGATCAAATGTACCGATCAGAAAACCAGGAGTGCCCGTCACTCCAAGCTCTTGACCAGCTTTCATATCCTCTAAAACTCGTGACCTATACTTTTCTTCAACAATACATTTTTCGTACTGATCGACATTCTCCAGCCCAATTTCATTAGCATAGCCAACAAGGTCTTCTACAAATTGGTTTTTTTGATTCTTAAACAATAATGCATGGAGTGTTTCAAATTTTCCTTGGTCTCTAGCGCACTCAACAGCGATTGCAGCTTCGTCTGCTTCCTTGTGAAAGGGCAAAGGGAAATGGCGGTATCCAAAAGCCACCCGACTTCCGTACTCTTTAATCAACTCTGTTAACGTTGGCTGCACTCTGGCACAAAATGGACACTGGTAATCTGAGTACTCTAGTACAATTACCTTTGCTTCCTTGTTCCCTCGTATGTAACCCTGCCCAACGTTTGTTTCTAAAAGAAACTCAGATGGTGCTTGCAGATAAGATTTCACCAGTCCTTTGGATAATGCTTCGTTGTACTGCCGATAAACTCTTTCCTGCTTTAACTGATTTGCCAGATAATCGCGAATTTGTGGTTTAAGATCATTTATGCTTCCACGATTTTCTAGCCTGTTCTGCTTGTAAAAAAGGGTTACCATGTCATCGCTGATTGTAAATTGTGGATTAGGATCAATTTCAGCATCAGACTTGGCTAATTCATTTAAAACGAGGTTTGGGAGTAGTCTTGCCAACTGATCATAGAGAGCTTGTGCTGCATCTTGAGCAGCTTTGTCTCGAAGATCTTCAAATCGAATTATTTTTCCATTGATTTCAGCAATGATTGGATTTGCTTGAAAATAATCCTGTTCCTGAACTTCATTCTTCTTTGCAAATGAATTCGCCGCTAAGGCCAATAAAATGATTGCAGAAGCCAATAGAAATTTAATGATTCTAATTATAAGCATTTGTTTCTTTGAATTTAGTTTACACACTCGTTGGTTGATGGTTGATCTGAATTGTCAGCTATCGCCATATTGATAAGTGTGATGAGGGTGTCCCATCTGTGTGAAAGATTCTGAGTCTCCAGTAGAGCCTGTTTTTCGATACTACTAAAATCTAGGTTCATACATAGAATATTTACCAAATAGTGAATTGGAATTGTTCTAAGTTTGTCCCATTCGATTTGAATATTTTTCTTCTCTGAATAATTACGAAACCCTTCATATAATAATTCCGGGTCGCCCAGATCCTGGTTACCTTCCTCCAAGTCATTTATAAAGTTTGAATAATTAGAAACCACTTGGCGATACTGAGTAGTGACCTCCAACTCTTTTTCAATTTGAAAGCGTATTACACCGTTCAGGCGAATTAAATAATTTTCGTTTGGAAGTTGTTGACATTGTTCAATTTTGCCTAAACAACCAATTTCATAGATATTTTCCTGCTCCTGCTCAATAGGTTGTACCATTCCAATGACTTGATCATGCTCCATAGCAAATTCAATCATTTCTCGATAACGAGGCTCAAAGATTTGCAGTGGTAAAATCGTATTTGGCAAAAGGATCGTACCATACAGCGGAAAGATGGGGATGATTTCGGGGAATTCACTCATAAGATTGAATCTTTAAATTCGAATTTCGTAACAAAAATCAATTGGGCTTTTCTCCAGTTAGTTTGCTTCGCTCTAGATAATTTCTTGCTTGTTGAATATCCCTTAAGATTTGAGATTTCAGTTCATCAGGACGTGAAAATTTAACAACTTGTCGCAAAAAAGCCAAAGGTTGAACTTCAATGATCTCTCCATACAAATCGATCGTTTCATCGAGCAAGTGGGTTTCCAACAAAGTTTGATCTTTTTGAAATGTTGGTCTTGTACCAAAATTCGTCACCCCTAAAAACCGTCTTCCCTGCCAACAGACTCTGCTCACGTAAACACCCTTGTTGAGAGCCAAATTCACATTGGGGTTAATATTCGCAGTGGGGAATCCTAGAGTCCTGCCTCTTTGATCTCCAATTTCGACGGATCCTCCTATCCCATAAGGTCTGCCCAGATACATTGGAAGTTGCTCAAATTGATTTTCCCTGATCATTTGCCTTATCAACGTTGAACTCACGGTTCTTCCACCTGATTGCAATGGTGGCACCTCTTTAACAAGAAAACCAAGTTGTTTTCCCAAGGTTTCCAGAGTTTTAAAGTCGCCAGTGCGTTGACAACCAAATCTAAAATCATAACCCACAACAACCTGACTAAGATTGTAGGGCTCTACCAGAAAGCGCCGCACGAATCCTTCTGGAGAAAGCTCAGAAAATTCTCTGGTGAACGGTAACGTGTTTATCTCATCAAGACCAGCCTGTTTTAATAGCTGATCTTGATGAAATCGAGAATTGATTCTCTCGACCGGTCGATTACCCAGTACTTCTTGAGGATGAGGGTCAAAAGTGACTAAGGCAGATTTGCCAGCGAACGAATGAGAAGCTTGTAACGTAGTTTCAATCAGTGCGCGATGCCCAAGATGAAGGCCATCAAAGTTTCCTATCGTGATTGCAAATTCAACTTTTGACATACTATTCGACAATACTTAATTTCACTGAAGATAAAATTGGAGTGAAAATGTGACCACAGCGATGATCCTACCTTCCCTAGTAAGACAGCTCCAAATTTCAAGTCACCCAGGTAATCGTGAATCTTGAATTCTGCGTATTTTTCCTGATCTGTTTTGGAATCCTGCATGAAAGTTTCATTTATTGGCTACAGTATAAATTTTTCTTCTACTCTAGGTTATTCGGCTCACAAGCTTCTTTAATTCACAGTATTCAACTTGGGTTCAGCTGGCTACTTATTGGAATTACAATCTTAATACTTCTTTCAAAACTCACTAGCACCTATAAATATCACCATTCAACAAGTTGGTCTATTATTGGATTTTTTGTAGTGACGTTTGGCCTAGCGATAATGTGGTTTGGTTTTCAGAAGCTTGGCTGGGCAAGGATGATGAAGATCAGGCTATTTGTCCGACCTGAAGCAACTTGGATCCATACTGGTATTTTTAAATTTTGCAAAAATCCAATGTATAGGGGTTCTCAATTATCAATGTTTGGCATGAGCCTACTATTGGACTCCTGGATCGTTCTATTGTATGTTGCGGAGATGGTGTTGCTTCAGCAGTTTTTAATTTTGCTGGAAAGAAAACCCGTCCCAATTGATCTTGCTGACTATTTAACTTTGAATTCCATCAATCCCAAAACCTAGAGGTAGATGCACGAGACGACTCTTTTCCGCAATTCTCCGAATGTCCTTCTACTCTCCCTGCACTTGCCAGAAAAGTCCCGTTTTGACATTGAACATTCTCTTCAAGAACTTCAAGAACTCTCATACTCCCTTGGTGCAGTGGTTTGCGATGCTATGGTTCAACAAAGAGATCAGCCTCATCCAGCTTTCTTTTTTGGAAAAGGAAAACTTAGTCAGATCAAAGAAATTATTCACAAACACAGTATCTCGTTTATAATCACTGACGGTCAACTAAGCCCCAAACAAGCACAAAATTTAGAGAAGTCTTTACATAAGCCGGTTTTGGATAGAACTCAACTGATCCTTGAAATCTTTGGCAAAAATGCCCGTACAAGAGAGGCTAAACTTCAAATAGAACTGGCACAATCAGAGTACTTGCTCCCGCGATTGTTAGGGATGTGGAAACATTTAGACCGCGAGCGAGGGGGCATTGGAGTTTCAAGAGGAACTGGTGAAAAACAAATTGAGAAAGACAGACAAATTTTACGTCGCAAAATTGCTCATCTCAAGGAAGATCTTCAACGTGTGGATCGTGAACGGCACAACCAAAAAAAGCGCAGGAGCTCATGCCTACAAGTCAGTCTAGTTGGCTACACCAACGCCGGAAAATCAACAATCATGAATGCATTGACCAACTCAGATTTGCTCGTTGAAAATAAACTCTTTGCAACCTTGGATTCAACTACGAGATTGCTAGAAGACGAGAGCAGACCGAAAATTTTACTCTCAGACACCGTTGGCTTTATTCGAAATCTGCCGCTTGAATTGGTCGCATCATTCCATTCCACGCTCGAAACGATCCGTGATGCTGACCTTTTACTTCATGTTGTTGATGTTGGAGCCGAACCAGAAGAACACATCAAAACTACATTAGCTGTCCTTGAGGAAATACACGCTGTCGGAATTCCAAAAATCTTGGTTTTTAACAAAACAGATCAGCTTGGTCTCCTAGATCAAGCTGTTTTGAGAAGAAGTTACCCTGAAGCAGTTTTTGTCTCAGCTGCTAGGGGAGAGGTTACAGAACTTCAAGAAGCGATTGTCAACTTTTTTGAAAGAAGAATGGAAACTGTTCAAGTCCTGATTGATTATCAACACAGCCGCAGCTTAGCAGAAATTTATGAATGGAGTCGGGTTAACAAAATCGACTACCGAGAAGAAGGAATTTTCCTAGAACTAACTTCCATCCCCAGTAATTTAAAACACCTCCGCCACCACCTCCCAGCAGCGCAGTTTGAGAAGACAGACCAAACGCTGCCAAATTGAACCTCGTTATTCAAATTTAGGTAACTGTCGAACCCGTAGATGTAGTTCTTCTAGAGCACTTGAAGGCACCTCAGAAGGGGCTTCTGTCATCAGGCAAGAGGCACGTTGAGTCTTTGGGAAGGCAACGACATCTCTTATGGAATCCGTCTTCACCAGAAACATCATCAATCTATCAAAACCCAGTGCAATACCACCATGGGGGGGGTGCTCCATAAGAGAGAGCTTGGAGCAGAAATCCAAACTTCTCTTCGATCTCTTCGTCACTTAACTCCAACCACTTAAATACCTGCTGCTGTATGTCCTGTCGGTGTATCCTGATACTACCACCACCAAGCTCAACTCCATTCAGTACAACATCATAGGCTACCGAACGTATATTCTGAGGTTCGGTCTCTCCATGCTTCATTAAATCCTCTAAATTGGGCATTGTGAAGGGGTGATGCACAGCATGATATCGTTTGTCAGATGCTGAATACTCCATAAGGGGGAAATCTGTTATCCAAACAAACTTGTATGTATTTTCGGGGATCAATTTTCTACGTCTGGCCACTTCTTTGCGCAAATTGCCGAGTGCATCATTGACAATATTTATGTTGTCAGCTCCAAAAAGAAGTAGATCACCCACCTCCACATCCAATCTCTTTTCGATGGCACGCCGATCCTCCGTGGAGAAAAATTTTGCGATAGGTGATTGCCACCCTTCTTCATTTCTTTTGACCCAAGCCATTCCTTTCGCACCGTAGATTTTGACAAATTCAGTCAAATCATCGAGTTCCTTCCGAGAAAAGTCTGAGCCTCCTTTAACATTGATTGCCTTAGCGATTCCACCCCGTTTAATGGCATCTAAAAAAACCTTAAGGCCACATTGGCCCGCAATATCACTGATATCTTTTAACCTTAGGTCAAATCTCAAATCTGGGGCATCAACACCATAATCCTGCATCGCCGTTAGGTAGGGCATTCTTTCAAAAGGAGTCGAAATTTTAATGTCAAGCAATGTTTCAAAGAGTGAACTCAGCAGGCCTTCCACTAAATTGTAGACTTCTTCGGGCTCGATGAAGCTCATTTCCAAATCTAATTGGGTAAATTCGGGCTGTCGGTTACCCCTCAGGTCTTCATCCCTAAAACAACGAGCAATCTGCATGTATCGATCATAACCTGAGACCATCAAGAGTTGCTTAAAAATCTGGGGAGATTGTGGAAGAGCATAGAAACTACCCGGATGTACACGTGACGGGACCAAATAATCTCTAGCACCCTCGGGTGTTGACTTGGTGAGCATTGGTGTTTCAATTTCGAAAAAACCCTGATCAGCAAGAAAATTTCTAGTTTGTTGCATCGCTTTAGATCGTAGGATCAAATTCTTTTGCATCGTGGGATGTCTCAAGTCCAGATAGCGATACTGTAGGCGTAAGCGCTCCTCCACCTGTTCTCGCTCATCCAGGACATATGGTGAAGTTTGAGATTCACTCAAAATATTGAGTTCATGAACAATGATCTCAATTTCACCGGTGGGTAGATTTGGGTTTACGTTTCCTTCTATTCTGTTCTCAACTTTTCCTCGAACCGCCATCACAAACTCAGAGCGTATTGAATCTGCTCTTTCATGCGCTTTAGCACTGGCTTCTTTGCGAAAAACGACCTGACATATTCCGGTATAATCTCTCAAATCAATAAAGATCACCCCTCCGTGGTCCCTTCGAGTTTGGCACCAACCCATTATAGTCACTGTTTCTCCAAGATTTTCGACTCGTAGGGTTCCACATAGATTTGATCTTCTCCATTCCATAATCTTCTTTAGCTTCGATAATTGGTGAGTAAAGGATGACGCAAAACCTAAACGCTATCACAGATGATTGAAAAATCAGTCTCGAACTTAATTTAGAGGAATTCTTTGAACAATCTTCTCAAGGATTGGTGGGCTGAGTATATTTCACAAAATAACGGTAGATCAGTAGCAGGAGTACTCCAAATGCAATAGCTGTAATGAAGAACAACAAATCAAAGGGTTTCTCAACAGCAAATCCAAAACGTATGAGTAATGTGGAAATGACATATCCCGCATTTCTAAATGTAAGTTCATAACTATCTGAGTACATGAATGAAATGATCAGAATAAAAATATCAGCAAAAATAATTACAGTAAAAAGTTGTTGATAAAATCCAGTTTCAGCGACTTGTTGCCCGGTTGAGTAGTCATGCGTGATGAGATTATTTATCCAAGCGGAGAAATGAAAAACTGATAAGGCTAAGAAGATAAGCGTCAAAAGAAGAGAGATGACTTTTTTAAATTTTACAAACTTTTCCAAACTTTTTAATTCGGGCAACCCAATCTTATTTCTATTGAGATGATAGAAAACCCCCACCAACAGAAACATGATTAAAGCCCCGATCATATCAATTAACACCGGATAGAGAACTTCCGGGTGAGCCATATCGAAAGAGTTCTCTCCAAGGTGACTCAAATCTTTGAAGACATCACGAATTATGATCAGTGATATAATTTCAAATTGTTTACCTATTGCTTTGGTGATTGAATTTGGAATAGCTAGAATGAGGAGATAGACTTCATAGTATAGTAAAATACTGAAGGGCGTGTAGATCGCAGAGAGATAATTTTTACTTATCAAGTCCTCCATAAATGGAATAAGGATCGGTAAATTTCTATTCCATGCAATCATTCCCAAGTGTCCCAGAAATGCCATAACGGCTAAAAGGACTCCAATTTTTTCAAATGAAACTAGGTTTTTTTTTGAGTTCAGTTTGTCGTAGAAGTACGTACTACGATCAAACAAATTGACTAGCATTTTATTGGAAGAACTTCCGTTGGAGAGTAACAGTGGCTGAGAAGTAGATGGATTTTAAAGGAAGGGTTGGATGGTTTCCGAAGGCACTGCACCTTCGCGGATAATCCTAAAGTCTGGTTCACTTGCATCCACTAGAGTTGAAGGCAGACCACCTTTTGTCAATCCACCATCTAACCAAAAGTCAACTGAGTGACCAAGCTGCTTATAAGTTTCATCTACCGTCCTACAACTAGGCTGCCCACTAAGGTTAGCGCTTGTACCAATCAAGGGTTTATTCAAAATTCCTAACAACTCATCAACTAATTTAGAAGGAGAATGACGAACGGCGATCGTGTTTCCAGGTCCCCTCAGAAAATCGGGGAGATTGTTTTTTGCTGGCAAGACGATGGTAAGGGCACCAGGCCAAAATTTATCTATGAGATTTTCTGCTTTTCCTTCCACAACCGCAAAATCCAAAAGCCAGTCTTTTTGTATCAGAATCAACAAAGATTTCTCAATGGGCCTTTGTTTACAGGCAAATACCCGTTCAACTGCAGATTGATCCAAAGCGTTCCCACCTAAGCCGTAGAAAGTCTCAGTTGGGAAAACACCTATAGCCCCCTTAAAAATTAACTGCTTCCAAGCCTCGGCTTGCAAAGGAGTTAACGGAAGTTTTGATTTCATCAAGGCCGCAGCATTGTCTCCTGGCCCTCATTCAATGCAAAAGCTTGTTGAATCTGACCACTCACTCTCAGGGAATAAGTTCCAATTGGCAACTCAAGTTGCGCAATCATATCTTTACCAGTTGTGTAGGATCGCCAATTTTCACCACTTCTTCGAAGTTCGAATGACACTTCTCCAGCATTTCGCCAGGTAGCTAGTCGATCCAACTGAAGGAACAGTCCCCCTGTGGTTGGTGCTTTTGAAACTTTATCGACTGGCAGAGGAGGTCTTACGTCAGGGTATGGCTCAGCTCCATTCAATACACGTTCAATTTCAAACAGCATTCTTCTTCGGAACTCAGGCATAGGCAAGTGCCTGAAATCTCTGACATCAACCAATCTTGCTAAACTCCGAACCTTTTCTGAAAATTCTCCTGGAGGTCTTATCGAATACAGTTCTTGGGGAATCTCAATTATTTCAAGCACGGAATTGCAATTTTTTAAGTTTATTTCCAAACTTCCCCCTTGCCTTCTGAAAGAAGGATCAAGGACTTGGTCGATCCAAAAACTAAAATTTCTCTCAACCTCGATAAGTTCATCATAATCATACTTATCAGCATACCATTTGGCATTTTTGCCAATCACTAGACTTAGCATCAAGAAGGAAAGGTCGTTATCAGTTGCAGCAACCTTTACAAGAGCATGCCAGGCTGCTTTGTCGTCGGGAGTTAATTGAATTGATTCGACCGCCAGACGATATAAATCTTCTTTATCCTGACAACTTTTATTTCTCTTAAGCAACTCGTTTAGCATTAGCTGGCGATCGCCACTAAAATCTTTTGTGATCACAACCCGTTCTACCAGATATGTTTCTCGCTCATCTACACTCAAATCAATACCATAATCAGAGCTTCTGGCATCATTGGTATTTCCAGCTGATTGAGTCTTGTTTTCCGCCTTTTCAAGTTCAGCTGATTCATCGGCCAGTTTTAATTTTGATTCCGTAATCACCACACCATTAGTATTTTTTGTTCCCGGTGCTTTTTCAATAGCAAGCAAACTCACTGCCCCACCAATCTCTCCAACAGCTAGCAGTTTTTTCTCGGAGTCAGCTGATGCCGCCACAAGTGCCGTCTTTGAATTTCTGATTATTCTGAGGGGGGTCCCCGAAGAAACATCCCAAAGTCGGACGGTCTTATCTTGAGAAACAGATACTAGTTGCTCTCCGTTACCCGCAAAAAATATCTGATGAACAATATCGCTGTGTCCTACAATGACGTGTAACAGGCTGGGTCTTTGAGGATTAGCCAAATCCCAAATCTTAACCAAACCTTCTTGACCTGATGTAGCTAGTAAAGGCTTGTGAGGATGAAAAACAATATCCGTTAGATTTCTTTCGTGCGCAGATTTGCTTCCAACCAAAGTGGCATCCGTTGTGCGCCAAATTTTAAAGGTTCGATCAGCTGATCCTGTAGCCAGTAACTCGCCATCTGGAGAAATAGCCACGGCTGTCACTTGATCTTCATGCTCCTGCCTTTGAAAATTCACTTTATTAGAAATTGCATCCCAAAGAATCCACTTTCCATCAGAGCCCCCACTAACCAGGGTGGTACCATCTTGGCTGAAAGCGATCGCATTTACCTTACTTTGGTGCTCTGAAAGTTCGCTGGATGGCTCATCCTTATCAAGATTCCAGAAAAGAATCTTTCCATCTGCACCACCAGTCACAAAGCTTGTTCCAATTGGTGAAAACTCCAGAGACTGCACTCTATGGTTTTTAGTGTCGAAGTTTTTTTCCTCTGACTTGCTTTGAAGATTCCAAAGCTTCATGGTTTTGTCCAAGGAAGCCGTAAGTAATCGCTTTCCATCTGGACTTAAGGCCAAGTCTGAGATTGGTCGATCGTGGGCTTGAATTAATTCCCACTGAAACAAACTACCGACCTGCCAAATTTGGATTTGTCCTGTTTGGAGCGAAGCCATCACATTCGTTCCTGATTCATCAAACCGGACCTGATTAGCTGGAGATTCCAGTTGAATCTTTTCTGGCAAAGCTCCACCAACACGAAAATTCCAAAACCTGATTACTGATTCTTTAGAAGCTGTGATCAAAGTTTGTGCGTCTGGATGCAAGTCCAAATCGTTAACAGGTTTTCCAGTTTCTAAACGGAAACCCATTTCCTCCTTATCCCAGTCCCAAACGATGACGGTTCCATCGGTTGCACCCGATAATAATCGATCGCCCAATTTATTAAATCGAAGTACACTGATTTGTCCAAAATGTTCGCGAAACTCGCGGACAAGTGAGAAATCAGGAAAGCTCCACAGGCGGAGAGTTCCCTCCTGGTCTGCACTAGCCAGAAGGTTACCTTTAGGATGAAGGGCAAGCGCAACAACTTCGGCTGGGTGGGCTCCGATCATTCTCTTTTCAATGGTCCCCTCTTCCTTATTCCAATAAATGATCGAACCGTCATCACTGCCACTGAATAGCTCGGTACCATCAACATTTTGAGCTAGGGCATTGACCGCAGTCAAGTGGCCTCTCAAAGCTTTCAGTTCAATGCCACGTTCTAGGTCCCACATTCTAACTGTCGAATCCAAGCCAGCAGTTATCAGTTGCTGGGTTGTTGGACTTGATAAGATTTCTTTCGGTCCATGTCTATCAGCACTGATATTCTTTAGGCGTTGTCCCGTTGAACCGCTCCAGATAGTAATATTCGACGCATCATCCAAGCTCACGATGAATTGATCCTCTGCGCTGTAGATGGCTTTTTGAATCTTCCGTCCCTCTTGATCAATCATTTGAAAAAGTTGAAATTCTTCAGCTCGGACAAAACCACTAAAGAAAAGCAACATGACCAAACAAAGCTTTGAAGGGACATTCATGAAGAGCGTGCAAAGTTTCTGAAGGCATGGTATTGAATTCGTCTTTTGCATAATTCGATCTGAGTTCACGAATTTTAAGATTAAGATTTTTGTTTTCAAACTATGATGATTTATGACGCTTCCAGCATCACCACTTCCCGAAGGCCCTGAAAAAGATGTGGCGATGCCACTGACCGATCACCTAACCGAATTAAGACGCCGGCTCATCATTTCTGTTGCTGTAGTTTTTGGTGGGTTTGTTGTTGCGACTTCTTGTGAAATGGAGTTTCAACAGCCCATTTTGAGCCTCTTTAGGCGGCCACTCGATGCACGGAATATTCCTCTGGTCTTTGACGAATTGACCGAGCCTTTCTTCACTTATTTAGCAATTGGGCTATATACATCGCTCTTTTTGACCTTTCCAGTTGTTCTTTCACAATTATGGCTGTTCATCAGCCCTGCACTCTACAATCATGAAAGAAAAGCATTCTGGCCATTCTTACTGGTTTCATACCCACTTTTTGTTGGTGGTGGAATGTTCGGCTATTTTGCTGTGCTGCCTTTCGGATACGATTTTTTCCTTGGGTTTGAAAATCAATTCACATTGCCCTCCCTTCGGATGGGTGCCTACTTGTCATTAACGGTAAAATTACTTTTTGCATTTGGCCTTATCTTTGAGCTGCCAACAATCATCTATATTTTGGCGAGAATGGGACTTGTTGAAGCAGAATGGTTGAGGCAAAACCGAAAGTATTCCCTAGTCATTGTATTTATTCTTGCAGCGATCCTTACTCCACCTGATGTCGTGACTCAGACACTTATGGCTGGCCCACTGATTATCCTTTATGAAGTTAGTATTTGGATCGCGAAAGTAGCTTCTCCAAACGAAAAAAAAACTGAGAACCAATCAGAATCTCCTTAATTTGCCATAATGAACTGGCAAATCATCTTTCATCGCCTTCATTGGGTTCTGGGAGGAATTTCAATTGTTTTGATCCTCCCAACAAGCTACTCACTTTTTGAAGATGTTAACTCTGCTCCTGCCTATTTGCTCCCATCGGTGATCTGCCTCTTTCTTAGCTTTCTGCTGAAAAGATTCCATCACGGTCTGGGCATCTTTCGACTGAGAGAAGGAATAATTTTTCTAATTCTAGGTTACCTAATCACAATTTCCATTTGTGCTATTCCAATCTGGTTGATTGCAGATGTTAGTTTATATGAGGCTCTTTTTGAGTCTACTTCTGGGCTAACAACAAGTGGTGCAACAATTTTTGAAGATGTTGAATCATTGGCAGCACATCTTCAATTTTGGAGGGCATTTATTCAATCAATTGGAGGTCTCACGATCATACTTCTCTTCCTTTATGTTCCACCAATTGTGGGGATAGCCGGGCTACAACTTAGTCGTCAAGAAAGCCTCCGAATTCAATCTCCAGGGACTCAGTTTGGTAAACAAATTTGGGGAATCCCTCAAATCATTTTCAAAATCTTCTTCCTTTATGTCTCGCTTCATATTCTGAGTTCTTTCTGGATGGTTTTCGGTGGTTTGGACCTGCATGATGCGATTTGTCATTCATTGGGGATATGGGCTACGGCTGGATTCAGTAATTATAATGACGGATGGGCAGCTTTTGGGACGCCATTTTTAGAGTGGGGTGCTATTTTTTTTATGATCACTGCAGGAACAAATATTCTTTTTGTGATCCGACTTCAAAGCCAAAACTGGCAAAACATTCACAACGAGTCTGAATGGCTCTGGTATCTATTGTCCGTTTCTCTGCTGTCAGTCACTTGCGCAATGTTTCTGTATTTTGCTGATAATTTATTGAATTTTGAGGAATCTTTACGAAATGGCCTCTTCCAAACAGTCTCAATGATTACAAACACTGGAATTCAATTAGATTCGTATTTAAATTGGCCAGTGGGGGCTCAGGCTATTCTCTTTTTAGGGCTGTTTATGGGAGCTTGTACTGGTTCGAGTTCTAGTGGGATGCGGATGCAGCAGTTGGTCGTTATGTGGAAGTATCTCTATTCATTGAGCCGGAGAGTTTTACAACCAATGGCAATTATACCCTTGAGGATCAATTCTAAAACTGTTGGTGAAGCAGTCTTTCAGGCAATTCTTGGTTTGTTTGGAGTTCATCTACTGGTGAGTTTGCTAGGCGGATTTTTCCTGACGATTCTTTCTGATTTAGATATTTACAGTGCTTGGCAAATGGTATTGGTTTGTCTATGGAATTTAGGAACTGGCTTTGGATTATCTCACAATCCGGCACTGGCTGCCACCTTACCTGATGTAGCCAAAGTTCTACTCATGTTTCTTATGTTGGTAGGACGATTGGAATTATTCATTGTTCTATTAGTTTGCATCCCCAGTTTCTGGAAGAGTTGAAGACTGTTGCTGTTCAAGAGTTTTTAATAATTGGGCATAAATTCCATTCAATGAAACCAGTTCTTCATGATTTCCTCTTTCTGCGATAAGACCATTTGAAATCACAAGTATATTCGTAGAATGGCGGATGGTGCTCAAACGATGAGCTATTGCGATAACCGTCTTGTATTTGAAAATTTTCTCAATCGCTTTTTGAATCAAATTTTCAGTCACTGAATCCACTGAACTTGTTGCCTCATCCAAGACAAAAAGATCTGATTTACCTGCAATAGCCCTTGCAAACACAATCAGTCTTGCTTGTCCTTCTGAGAGATTTTTACCATTTTCAAGAAGCTGAAAATCAAATTTTTCCGGCAATTTTTTAATAAATTCGTTGGCATATACATACCGCGCGGCTTCTTGAATGTCAGAAGATTCTATACCTTCTCTTCCCAGTGAAATGTTGAATCCAACACTCTCTTCAAACAAATAAGTTTCTTGTTGTAATAGAGCAATCAGGTGCTGGAGCTTTCCTCTTGGGATTGACGACAACTCGACTCCATTAATTCTAATAGAGCCTTCGTAATTGGTGTAGGTTCTGGTCAGGATGCGAAGAATGGTTGATTTGCCTGATCCCGTCGTACCCACAATCGCAACCCGGTCATTTTTGTTGACCTCAAAAGTGATACCTTTGAGGACATAGGGAGTGTTAGGCGAGTAACGAAAACGAACATTTTTAAATATCAGATTCTCAAAGGCATCTAATTTTTTTGTTACTTGCTTTTGTAATTTTGTCTCTGAGAGAGCCACATCGGTTTCTTCCTTAAACAATTTCTCGATATTTTCCAAGGATGACATTGCTCTCTGAAAAACAGACAGTTGTTGCGTAAAATCTCTAATGGGTACGAAGATTCTGTTCAAAGTATTTATAAATCCTATCAGTGTGCCCACTGTGACAGTTCCATCCAGATTTTCATGGGCGCCATACCAGATCATTAGTGCCATCGCGATAGAAGTGATTCCTTCAATGACAGAGAACAGAGTTGCATCGTAGAAATTAGAGCGCGATTGTGCGTGGAGGAAATGCTGAGTTTTTGCCTCATACTGCTTTTGAACTTTGATTTCAGCTGCATAAAGCTGAACTGTCTTTACCCCGTTCAAACACTCCTGTAGAAAACCCGTTGCCAGGGCGAGGGCCTCCCGCGTCAAATTGTAATAGAGACGGAGTTTTGGTTTCAAATAATTACTGATGAAATAAATAGCAGGCAGCATTAACAAAACGATCAATGTTAACTGCCAACTAAAATAAAGTAGAACTCCAAGGAGCGCGACAGTTTTGAGTAAATCCGTAAATACCGATAAAACACCAACTGCCAGAGATTCACCTAAAGCTTCCAGATCTGTTGTGATTCTCGTAAGAATTACTCCAACAGGTCTTTGATCAAAGAAGATGCGTGGGAGGGAAAGAATGTGTTCGTAGAGTTCCTTGCGGAGTTCGTAAATGGCAAGTTGTCCAGTCTTTTGAAGTGAAAAGGTATAAACCGCATCCGCTACATAGCCTAAAGCAATGACACCAGCCGAAGCCCAGATCAACTCACTGAAGCCTTCAAATTGCCCTGTCATCAAATGATCATCGACAATTCTAATTACTAACCAAGGTAGCAGCAGCGTTGCTCCAACTGTAATTGGAATCGCTGTGAATCCCAGTAAAATCCAACGCCAGTTTGGCCACCAATAAGATAAAAATCTTGAAAAGGCCTGAGTGTCTTTATCTCTCTCTAAATTGGAATCTGGGGTTTTTCTGGAGATCAGTGCAGAAATGAATTTGATCAATTGATGATGACAATCGTTGTTAAGTTCAACTTAGCTAAACTTTAATTCAGTTCTTCGGCCTTGTGGGTCAATTCGCCAATATTCTCTGGTGCTTAGCCAATCGGGGATAATATGGAGTGATTTTGAGGAGTCCTTCAATGAATACTCAAATCTTTCGTGAAAATGTCCAAGAAAAAAGTCATCTACTTCTTGTAACGAAGCCTCAGCAAATTCTTCTAGGTGTTTTTTGGGTAGTTGAATCTTAAATGCCTGGTTGGATTGACCCATTTTTACCTCCAAGTTTTCTGCAATTTTATTTGCAAAGACACTCGGGAGACATCTGAAAAGAATCTCAAATGCTTGGGAATGAGAAAGTGCATACCACCGGAGATAATTCTTGTCATCTCGATTGACCTGGTCCCCGTGTTCAAAACCAAATCGCTTACTCCCCCAAGTTAAAAAAAACCTTCCCAATACAACTTGACTAAAGGGCAACCCTGATTTCTTCAACTGCTCTTGATTTCTTGGCAGCAAGAATTCACGGTTTCCAGCCACAAGAATCACATTGTTGGACCTGTCACATAGTCTACGAAAGGCTCTCAAGACTTCTTTATGAAGCTTCGTCCAATATCGCTGATCCGCTAACCAAAGCTTAAACAGATCACCAAGGCATATCAAAGTATGGACGTCATTTAGTGAATCTAAGAAATCGATGAATTCAACATAAGGTGCATAATCATAATCTAGATGACTATCAGTGACTAAGTAAAGGTTTCCAACTGGGTCAGGTATTGAGATTTCAAACATTTTTTGTAAAGAATTGGGCAAAACTTGCTTCTTGTAATTTCTCAAGGCTCAGGTCGGGGATATGGTATAAAATTTCATGAGCCTCGTTCAAAAACCTCTGCATAACTGAAAGTGTTTTTTCTTTCGGATCCCTATTCAATTTATCCATTAACTCTAAAATTACTTTTTCATTGGGGTTTTCTATTCTCTTCTGCCAATCATCTAATTCAGGCTCAGATAGATCCTTCAACCAAACCACTAAAGGAAAAAAGCTGAGTTTCGCAGTAATTTTCTCCTTCAAAAGTTGCGGATCATCCAGAATTTGAAGATCGTTTTTTAGAACCAAGGCAACACCCCATTTTTCTCCAAAAGTCATTAGTTGTTCTTGTAAATTCGAGTCGGCTCCTCCCCAAATAGCACCACATCTTGCGGCTGCAGCTAATAAGCTTGCGTCCTTTTCTCTATAGACCTGCAAACATTTGTCAGGATCGTTTTGAGAAGAGGCCCTTTCGGACACTTCTAAGATTTGCCCCCTGGCAATATTCCTTGTAGCCCATGATACGCATTGTAGAATTTCAATTTGCTCTAACCGAGTAAGAATTTGAAATGAGATCGAAAGTAAATAGTCACCTAGTAAGAGACTAGCTTCATTGCCCCACAAACTATCCAGACTTCTCATTTGCCTTCTAGTCTGATTCGTCTCCGAAATATTGCGGTGAAGCACGGAGGCAATATGCAAAAACTCCAGAGTACTGGCAGTATGATATGCTGCTTCGGTCTTGTTAGGCTGAAAAAGTTCGGAACATCTTAGAAGAAGAAAGGATCGATATGGGGTGTAATGCGAGTCAATCAAATAACGAATGATATCTGATAGGAATGGAACAGGACCTTGAAGATTAGTTTTAATCGCAGAATTGATTCTTTGAATTTCTGACTCGAACAATAATGAGGAGGAATCCAACATAGTTTTCAATTCTGTAGAATCCCCGGCCGACTGAGATGGTATGCTTCAACAAATACGGCAGCAAGAATGAGTGCAAAACCAATGATTGGCCAATACTGGCTCAATTTACTGCGAATACGTTGTAGATGATAGTCTAGGAGAAACATTGCATAAACAAACCAAACCCCCACTGAGAGGAGGAGTCGCCAAGATGTTTCGCCGATCAAAATACTTTTGCTGAGCATCACACCCAAAACCACACCGATGCTCAAAAGTAGGAAGCCCCATTTAATGGCAACATAGCTAGTTTTTTCTAATGTACCTAAAGCTGGTATCCTTAGTCGGAGAACTCCCTCCAATTTAGTTTTGAGACGGTAATTTTGATAAACAAACAGGCTGCTAGCAAGACAAGCCAAACTAAAAAATGTGTATCCACCGATGGTGCTGATGATATGGGTCAAAAGCGCAGTTTGGTAAATCCAAGGTTCCTGATTGCGTAAGGCAAGTGCCGGAATGCCATCCTGAGCTATGCTGATTGAAAGGATAAGAATAAGAACTGCAAAAATTGGAAGAATTTCTACTTGTAAGAGTTTAGAGATTTGGACATGAAACCAAATCAGCCCACCTATGCTAAGCCATGCCACAAGACTGAGTACATCACTGATGAACATTGTTGGCCAGGAAGCTTCCCACCACCACAATCCAATTATCAAGGTTACGGCATGCAGTAACCAAAAAACGAAGAAGGTTCTTTCACTCCACCTCAATAGCTTGGAGTTATTGTTTAGGGATTGAGAGAGTCGAAAGCCCCAACTAAAAGAATAGCCAAATACACAACTCCACATGGCGGTTTGTAGTAGCCAGTTCATGATACAGGCCTTATATCAAGTGCTCTGAATTGAAGAGCAGTTTGGTTGAACCTGCTAATAATTTGGGGACTTACCACCATATCAAAATACCCTCCCAAGTGGGGGTACCAATCCGAACTATCCCAGGCAATTACTTCATATTGCTGGTTATCATTTCTGAGATTAAATTTTAGATGGTTATTTCCAAACAATGAAATTGAATGAGGTTTCGCCTGTCTGATTCCAATTACTGGTTCAGGGTTGTTTGTACCAAAGGGTGCCAGCCTCATTAAATCACTTGCCATCTTGGGGCTTAGGTCTTCTTCACTTATCCAAGTTTCTATTTCTAAAAATTCCTCACTGTTTTTTTTCTCGAACTCTTTTCCTCCCATCAAATACTGAAATTGTTCACAAAAAGCTTCCATGTTCTTGGCCATCAAGCTCAAACCCGCTGCCGCCTGATGACCACCAAATCTTTCCAAGACATCCGAACAGTTTTCAAGCACTGAGCGGACATCAAAACCATCTGAACTGCGCGCACTCCCACCAAGAAGCTCACCTTGATTTCGCGTAAGAGCCAGCGTGGTTTTTTGAAATTGACGAGAAATTTTAGTTGCAATATTCCCCATCACCCCTGGATGCCAGTTCTCATCAAACAAAATGATCGCATTGAGGTGCTTCTGCTCGGAGGCCTGCCTCAAAGCACTGTGAAAAATTTCTCTCTCAATCGTTTGACGTTCGCTGTTCAATTGAAGCAATATCTCAACATAAGGCTTGGCTTCATTTAAGGAGTGGGCCAATAGAAGGCGGGCACCAATGCGTGGATCACTCAGTCGCCCCACTGCATTTATTTTAGGAGCTATTTTAAAGCTGATTGTAGTTGGAGTGATTCGACCTCGCTGATGACATGCTCGCATCAACGCCTGTAGCCCAGGACGAGGATGTTTGTTCAGTACTTCCAGACCAGCCTGAACAAAGAATCGATTTTCTCCCGTCAGAGGCACTCTGTCAGCGATCGTGGCAAGGCAAACCAGATCCAAATCCCTCATTAAATTTGGCCTAATGTAGCTGGTTTCTTCCCAATATCCTCTCTCTGTCAGGGTTCGATCCAAAGCTTGTAAAAGCTTAAAAGCGACACCAGTACCGCTCAATCCCTTGAAAGGATATTTACAGTTGGGTTGCTGAGGGTTAACCATTGCCGTAGCATCCGGAATCTCTTCACCTAAAAGATGATGATCCGTGATCAGCAATTCCATGCCAAGTTCACGAATTATAAGAGCTTCTTCTACAGCAGTTGCTCCGTTGTCAACAGTCAGAATGAGGTCTGTTTTTCTGCTTTTAAGCTCAACCAACGTCTTTTCGGTAAGCCCATAGCCATCTTTTAAGCGCTCAGGTATGAAATAATGCGCCCTTAGACCAATTCTTTTGAGATATCGATAGAGAATTACCGCACCTGCAGTACCATCAACGTCATAATCTCCATAGACAACCAATGATTCCCCTTGGCTAAGAGCCTTTAAGATTCTCTCAACAGCTATTTCCATATCAGCCATCAAAAAAGGATCTGCGCAATGCTCTAGGCGGGGATACAAAAAAGCTTCAATTTCTGCCAACTTATCTAGTTGGCGAATTGTGAGAAGCTCCGCAACTACCTTCGACAAACCTAATTCTTTGCGAATACGGTTGACAAGAAACGTCGATGAAGTTGATTCCAAATCCTGCCACGACAGGTCCCGAAAACTAGGGCGCTTTGTCATGTGAGGACCAATTAAACCATTAAAATTTATGTGGAAAAATTAGATCTAAGATAGCAAAAAAATTGAAATAAGTCTACTTTGCCTGATGTGGTTCCAAGTTTGACTAATGAAAATTTATTTTAATAATTTTGAGCTAAATCTGCCTGGAATCATGAGTTGTAGAGCAGCAGATTGAGGCCCAAATTCGGACCATACAGAGATATTTGAAGCCATTTGAAAAAATGAACCCGTTGTCACCCTGAAAGCATTTGAAACTGTGGATCCGATCAAAATCCAAGAGATAAATTCTTCCAAACCCGGATTATGACCTACGATCAAAAGTGATTGGATCTTTTCTGGAACCTTCTGAATTCTATTGAGTATTTCTTCCTTGGAGGCTTGATAAAGTTCCTTTTCTTCCTCAATTGAGAATTGAGTCGACATTCCTCGGCAAAAACCATTTACAGTATCAAGCGTTCTCCTGGAGGGTGAAGTCACTATCAACTCTGGTGGAGGATTCAGAATCGTTGCAATTTTTGCCAGACCAGTAAGATTCTCATTGCCTCTTTTGTTGAGTGGCCTTTCAAAATCAGAAAGATTTGGATTGTCCCAAGCAGATTTAGCATGCCTCAATAAATACAGTGTCTTTGTTTGATTCTGAGCTGTTTTCTCCATTTCGTACTGCTGCAAATCGAGTCAACTCTTTTGAAGAAAATTTACAATTTCTGACAAAACGTAGTCTTGAGAGGTTTTTTCCAACATCGGGTGGTGACCTGCTTTCTCAACAAATATAGATTTCACCTCAGATCTTTCTGCCTTCTTTTGTAAAAGACTACTTACCCCAGGACCAATCACATCATCTTGTCCTCCTTCCACAACAAGAATTTTTTGCTCCAATTGTGGGATAATTTCCAAAACTAGGTTCTGAAGATCAATCAATTGCAACACGGCTTTCAAGGAATGCTCTGGGTAGCCCTGCCACTCTAAATCGCCACTTTTTTTTTCTTTCGGAAACGTGCTCTTAAAAAATGAAAGCAGCCAAATCAACTGCCTTTTCCAATTAGGGAGATTCAACTGCAGCGCTGGTGCAACAAGAACCAGCCCTTTTGGACGAATGGTCTGTAAACAAGCTAACCAAAGCGCAAGGAGACCCCCAGCCGATTCACCAGCGATGAAGGACTGATCACAAGAATCATTCAATTGATGCCAGCATTGTTCAACCTGAGCAGCCCAATCTCGCCAGTTCGTTGTCGATAATTTTTCAAGACTTTCTCCATGACCAGGAAGTAATGGCGCAGAAATAGTCCAATCGAGCTCACCAAGTCGACTCGCTAGCTGACGAACAGAGTTAGTTGTCGCAGTAAAGCCATGTATAAGAAGAATACCTCGAGAACTTCTCTTTTCAAAAAAACTATCTCCGGCCAAATGTGGATTTACTAGATTTTTTGAATCAAACACCTCACAAAATTCCTTTCAATTCATCTTGCAAAATTAGCGAAATACCGAAAATCATTTTATTAGACAGTTTGAAAATAGAATCAAACAGACTAAAAATTAATGTTATTTTTGGAATCCAAAATAATTGGTTATGATTCTTTCTTGAATAAATATCACATCATAACTTAGTTAGTATAATGATTTAAGTTATTGAAATATCAAGAAATTTTGGAAAATTCCAAGCAGTGAGCAATGTTTCGTTTCAAGTTCAAAAGAGCGAGGTACTTGGCTTCTTGGGACCAAACGGCGCAGGTAAATCCACGACCATGAAAATGTTAACAGGCTATCTTCAACCCAGCAGCGGTGATGCTCTGATCTGTGGGCTTAGTGTCACGAAACAATCACTCAAAGCTAGAGCAAAAATTGGCTACCTTCCAGAGAGTGCGCCTTCCTATGGTGAAATGCAGGTAGAAGAGTTTCTGAGATTTGTAGGCAAAGTTAGAGGACTAACGGGAGGAAAGTTAAATTCCCAGGTTGAAAAAGTCTTAGAAAACACCTCTCTCGAAACTGTAAGAAAGCAACTTATTGAAACTCTTTCAAAAGGTTACCGACAGCGTACCTGTCTTGCTCAGTCTCTGCTGCATGATCCACCAGTCTTGCTTTTGGATGAACCCACAGACGGTCTCGACCCAAACCAAAAATATGAGGTTCGAAAACTGATCAGCCAATTGAAGGAAGAACGGACAATTTTAGTTTCTACCCATATCCTGGAGGAGGTTGAGGCCATTTGTACTCGAGCAATTATTCTCTCAGAAGGCAAAATTGTTGGTGATGGAACACCTGAAGAACTTCTTTCGAAGTCCGTCTATCACAACGCAATCAACTTAAAAATTAGTGCAAAACCCAATCAGAATGTTCAGCAAATTCTATTTGGAATCCCGTCTGTTGAAAGAGTTGAAAGCCATAGTTCCAACCACCAAACCCTTTCTTTCATTGTTTTAGCGAAGCAAGGAAAGCCTATTTTGGAAGAAGTCAAGGAACATCTTGATCAGCACAACGTCAAAATTGTAGAAATGTATGTTGAAAAAGGTCGTCTGGAAGAGGTCTTCCGCCAGATGACTATAGTGGAGGCAGCATGAACGGATTAGTCCCTATCCTTGATCGCGAACTTTATGCGTACTTTCGGTCACCAGTTGCTTATGTATTCATCATAGTATTCTTGATGGCATCTGCCAGTTGCACATTTTTCTTGGGAGGTTTGTACGAATTTCAACAACCCAGTCTTGAATTTTTTTCTTGTTTCATCCATGGCTATATCTCTTCCTCATTCCCGCCGTGGGTATGAGGCTCTGGGCTGAGGAACATCGTTCAGGAACAGCCGAATTATTGCTGACTTTCCCAATTCATCCTTTCACAGCTGTGCTCGGAAAATTCTTAGCTGGCTGGCTTTTTATTGGTCTAGCCCTCCTGCTAACTTTTCCAATGATAATCACAGTAAATTATTTAGGACAGCCGGATCTCGGACCAATATTTACCGAATACTTGGGGAGTTTTTTGATGGCAGGGGCTTATCTAGCAATATCAATTTGTACTTCGGCTCTCACAAAGAATCAGGTCATAAGCTTTATTCTCAGCGTCGTAATCTGCCTGATTTTAGTCCTTTTGGGCTGGGGGGTTTTGACTGATTTATTAAATAAACTATTTCCTGTTTGGATTGCAAATCTAATCAGTCAATTCAGCTTCACCACTCATTTTGATGCCATCAGGAGAGGCCTGATTGATTTTAGAGATGTGATTTATTTCTGTTCTATCATTGGAATTATGCTGGTGCTAAATGTTCGAATCTTAACCACTCGCGAAAGTAGTTAATTTCCGAAGAGGTAAAATGAAGAGTTGGTCTGTGACTGGTATTTTTCTGCTGCTGGTGTTGGGTTGTTTAATTGCTATTAACACGATCGCATAATATGTCCCCCTGCGGATTGATGCGACAACTAACAAGCTCTACACAATTTCAGAGAGTTCCAAAAAAATATTGACGAAATTAGAAGACCCGGTACTTGTTAAATTTTATTTCAGCTTTCACAATGAAAAGTTACCGCCAAGCCTCAAAACATACGCCCAAAGAGTCGTTGAATTGTTGGAGGAATATCAAACAATTTCCTTTGAAAAAATGACTTTGGAGGTGTTTGACCCAAAGCCGGACACCGAAGAGGAAGAGTGGTCAATCCGTTATGGGATTGAAGCACCAAAACTTCCCAATGGGGAAAGCATCTTCCTTGGCGCCACATTTCTACAAGTGGATCAAGAAGTAACCATTCCATTCTTTGATCCCAGGCGGCAGGAATTTTAGAATACGACATCACACTAGCAATTCACAGAGTTACCGAAGTCGAATTACCGAAGATTGCCATCTGGTCTGACCTTCCAATTCAGGGGAATCCCCAATTGATGATGCAGCGACAAGGTGGAGAACCTTGGGCTTTATCAAAGGAAGTAAAAAAGCTCTTTGATGTGGAGTTTTTAAAATCACCATACGGATTAATTCCAGATGATATTGATCTCCTAATGCTTCTACATCCTAAAAAGCTCTCTGACCAACAACTCTATCGGATTGACCAATACGTGCTGAAGGGGGGCAACCTTTTTATTGCTTTGGATCCGAATGCCAGAGCAGAAGCTGCCTCAGGAGAGCAACCAGCAAGCAGTTTTGCTAGTGATTTGCCGAGATTACTTAAGGGCTGGGGAGTTCGTTATGATTCCGCCCGAGTAGTTGGGGATCTCCAACTTGCCACATCTGTCAAAAGTCGGAATGGGGTTTTAAGGTTTCCTCCTTGGATATCACTTGGTGTTAGCCAACTCGACCCTAAGCATCCAATTACAAGTCAACTAGAGCAATTACTTTTTGCTGAGGCGGGGCATTTAGCGCCATTGGATAACGCGACTACTACCTTTAAAGCCTTGATCAAAACATCACCAAACAGCGGCACTATCGATGTGTTTAAATTGCGCTTTGGAAGCCCTGAGCAAATAGCTCGCGAATAAAGGTGGATGGTCAACAAAGAATGCTTCTGGCCCAAATTCAAGGCACATTTCAAAGCGCATTTACTGAGGGACCAACTGAAGGAATAAACGATGAGTCCTTTGGCAAAGAATCTGAAGCACCAATAACTATTTTGTTAGCTTCAGACATTGATTAGATGACAGACGGGTTTTCAAATCAAAGACTGAACTTGCTGGGTCAAAGCATTGTCCAACCCACCAATGACAATCTAAATCTGGCTCTGAATATCATTGAATATTTGAGCGGAAAGATGCTTTGCGTGAAATCCGTTCCATAGGACAATTTCAGCGTCCATTCACTCGGGTAATAGTTTTTCAACAAGAAGCCCAATTGAAGTACCAACAGGAAGAAAATCAACTTCAGACCAGTCTCGATAAAGTTCAACGTGAACCAAATAACTTGCTACATGGCGTTCAGAAAGGAAATAAGGAAATTCTGCTGCCCAAAGAGGTTCAAGATTAAATTGCCAGTTTTCGTGAGCAGGAACGCCAAATCAGGCGTGAGTTGCGTGAAGTCAGGAAGATTCTTAGGCAAGATATTGAAGAACTTGGGAATAATTTGCTTTTGGCAAACCTGCTTATCGTCCCAGGTTTTGTAGGACTCTTCGGTTTTTTGATTTATCGTCGTCGGACAAGCGAATTTAGAAACTAAAGATTGAATATTCGAGTTTTTTTAAAATGACATCTAACTAGCAATTCATGATACGACTCCCAATAAATCAACAAAAACTTTTGCGAATGGTTACTGAGGTAATACTAGTACTTTTGATTCAACAATTTTTCTTTGGATTAGCATTCGCAGTTGAGCCGGATTGGGCAACTCTAAAAAAAAGAGTTCAGCCGCACATACAAAAGGGAGTTCTCTTAGTTGCCAAGAGCGGTGAGACTCGTTTCCACTACACGACGGATCCCGAAAGAAAATGGATCCCGGCTTCGACATTGAAGGTTCCACTGGCTCTCTATGCTCTTGATGTGTGGGAGGAGAATCATCATTTTCAGACAGAGGTTTACCTACGTGAAAATCAAGATCTGTTAATCAGAGGCCTCGGTGATCCGTTTTTTGTCTCAGAAGAAATTCAACTTATGGGTAAGAAACTCAGAGGCAAAATCCCATCAAAAATGAGACACTTACTACTTGATAACACAGCTTTTAGATTTCCACTCAAAGCTGATGGGGTTGAGCGGTCGCGTAATCCCTACGATGCTCTCAATGGGGCATTATTGGTCAACTTCAACACAGCTTCACTCGAAAAGCACAAAGATGGGACCCTAACTTCAGGTGAAAAACAAACTCCACTAACTCCACTTACAATTTCTCTTGGAAAACAAATCAAACCCGGTAAACAACGGATCAATCTAGCTGAAGATCCTGATATTGCACAAAGATATTCAGGTGAATTGATGCAAGCTCTCTGGAAGAAAAACGAATTGGAATTTACTGGGGAAATCAAAAATTCGCAAAAACAGCAAAACGACCAATTCATCTTACGGTATAAAAGTTCCAAAACACTGAAAGAAATTCTTCAGGCTATGCTCAAGTATTCGAATAATTTCATTGCGAATCAGATCTTACTCTCTGCATCCCTAGAACGAGAAAATTCATCGATTGATTTTGAAAGCTCAATCAAACCTTGGAAAATTTGGTGGCAAAATAAATTGGGAATAAACCAAGAAAAAATCAACCTGGTGGAAGCATCTGGAATTTCCAGAAAGAATGAGTTGAGTGAGCACGACATGCTGAAAGTATTGTATTTTCTTAGAATGCATCCAGATCTACTTTCAGAGTATCAGGGACTAAAATCTAAGACTGGATCACTAAAAGGAATATACAGTTTGGTCGGATATGCGGGTAAGAGAGATGAGTGGGAGTTTGTACTTTTCCTAGAGCAAGAAAAAAATACTCGTGAAAAAATTGCTAAAGAAATCTTTTCGTTTCTCAATTATAATGATTAGCCTCTGAGATATTTAAGAAGTCTCTGGACCTGAGATTCTGAAAATGTATTTCAGATAATCATCAGCGGCTCTTTGATATGCTCCTGGCTGTCCTAATATTTCTCTTACTCTCCTCATCTCATTTCTAATTCTTTGGTTCGTTTCCGCATTTTCCAAAATATTTCTAAGTTCCTTGATAAGATTTTCAGGGGTAAAATCATCTTGTAGTAACTCTTTCACAACCTGTTTTTTTGCCAAGAGATTTAAAATTCCGAGGAAGGGAACAAGAGCAAGCTTTTGAGCAATCCAGAAACTTATCGGTGAAACTCTGTAAATCAAAACATACGGCACAATAGCTAAACCCGCTTGCAGACTCGCTGTTCCCGAGGCAACGATAGCTGCATCTGAGGCCGTTATACACTCCTCAAATTTCCCTTGCAAAACTTTGATAGGCAACTCCCTCATCTGGTCCAAAATTGCCTGAAAATCTAAGCCATCGGCTAAGGGTAAAACAAAGTCAATATTCTGAAAATCACCTCTTCTGACTGCTTCCAATATGACCGGTAAGTGCTGGTGAATTTCACTTGGACGACTACCAGGAGCTAGTGTCACTACTTTGTTTTCTGGTGCAGTAAGAATCGTTTCCCTGAATCTTTGCACTGTCTCTTCGGAGTAATTTTCTTCGACAAGCGGGTGTCCCCAAAAATTTGCTTCTACACGAGTGTTTTCATAAAGTTCTAATTCAAACGGAAACAAAACGACCAGCTTGTCGATGCAAGAGATGATTTGTTTAAGTCGACCTTTTCGCCAAGCCCATACTTGAGGACTGTTGAACATCATCACTGGAATACCCAATGATTTTGCCTTCTTAGCCAGTTTTAGATTGAAGCCTGGGTAATCAATCAATAGTAACGCATCAGGTTTTTCCTCCCGAATCGATTCAGCAAGATTCCACAAGATTTGATAAAGCCGAGGCAAATGACGTAAGACTTCGACAAGACCATGGACTTGTAAGGAGTCGAGCATGTAATAGGGCCTTAAACCCTGAGCCAACATCTTTTGCCCTCCCACTCCGTAGACTTCGAGATTTGAGACGGATGGCCTTAGAAAGCGAATCAATTCAGCTCCATGCTGGTCCCCAGATGCCTCCCCAGCAACCATTAGCAATTTTAGAGACTTCAAAGATCCTTTTCATTAAATGCCAAGCCAACCTCGGCAAAACCCGCATTTTTAAAGACCAGCATCAACTTGATCAAATATCCATGTTCAACACGCCTATCCAACTGCAGATAAACTACTCTGCTCCGAGGGATTGACTTTTCCTGCACTAAATATCCTTCAAGACTGGCAAGATCATATTCTTTTTCCTGAAAGAAAATTTTCTCATTCTGATCTACAGCAACGACCATATTGCCGGTTTGATTTTCTGGATTTTCCTGACGAAGATCACCCTGCGGAAGTTCAATTGGAAGTGAACGAGTAATTAATGGAGCAGATATTATGAAGGCTATTAAAACAATGAGGAGGATATCAACAAACGGTGTGACGTTTATATCGGCCAGCATTTGCTGACTCTTCTGGGAACGTCTAGTTCTTCTTCTCATTAGCCAGGAGGAATTGCAAATGCAGGCGTTGAAGAAACTTTAATGACAGGCCTTCAATTTGTTCTACGGAATCGCGGATCAATGCATTAAAAAGGTTATAGGCAACTACCGCCGGAATAGCTGCAAAAAGCCCTGCACCAGTTGCTACGAGGGCTTCTGAAATGCCTGGCCCAACAACCGTCAACTCTACGGATTGAAGTTGTGAAATTCCTTGAAAGGTATCAATTACACCCAGAACAGTCCCTAGCAAGCCAACAAAAGGAGCTGTGACAGATATTGTAGCCAGTGTTGCTTGACCCGTGCGCAA
>JACLAC010024888.1_pt1 | contig 34184 bp, 36 predicted proteins | sample 8027881 | NCBI WGS metagenome assembly JACLAC01 (sample SAMN15725517, study PRJNA655200) | protist metagenome | isolation source: fluorescence activated cell sorting (FACS) single amplified genomes of... | place: Spain: Blaines Bay Microbial Observatory, Mediterranean Sea | collected 2016-01-19 | reverse complement strand
AAATAAGTTTGTAGACAACCCTGTGAAAGGAACACGAACACCACAACAGCAAGCAGATTTTGATGCTGAAGTAGGACGCCGTTTAATGAAACAGCAAAAGCAGCAGCAAAAATTTAATATCAAAGATGCTGCTCGTACCGGTGGAATTGTTTCAGGTTTAGCAAGCCCTGGCTCTATATTTACAACGCTTGCAACAACATTGGCAAGTGATAGTGATCAAACAAATAAGTGGAAAAGATTGGGATATCCAAGTGCTGAAGCATACAATCAAGCAATGCAGAAGGTTAGAGATAAAGGTATAGATCCTGAAACAGGTAAGAAGTTAACTGCTAATAAAGGAGGTTTAACTGAATTATCTGACAGTAGCCTTAGAACAGGTGGTGGAGATGTTTATAGCGCAGACGGTCAACGGTACACAACAAGCGGTGGAGTAACTTATGATTTACCCACTGGACAAGCTGTTAATCCTGCAACAAATACAATTTCAGAAGGTGGCTATAGTATCAATCCAGCCACTGGCAAAAGGACAGATACAGAAGTAAGGCGTAACGGTAAGGGTATTATTCAGAAAGGTCGAAACTTCGACACAATGGCTGAAGATATTTTTGGCTCTATGGCAACAAGAGCCCAGAATGCTGGTGTATCAGAAGCAATCTTAGGTGATATCAATCGCATGAATCCTGCAGCTAAATTTTCGTCTGTGCATCTACACAGCACGGATACTAATCCATTTACGAATTTAGAGGGATCGTTTGATTCTTTTGCAAATCCCGATATTGCTTACACTACAGGAGCGATACAACCAAGAAAGACTGAAGTTAATTTTTCAGACCCAATGCAAACACAATTCAAATACAGAGATGATATTCCGTCAGTTGTGACAGAGCCAGGTCCTAAAAAACCAGTAGAGTATACAAACTATATGGCTAGCGGAGATCCAGCACTAAGCTCGCTTGATGCATTACGAATGAATGAAAAGCAAAAGGGTTTGATATACGCGTCTGGTGAGTACTACGCGGAAGGAGCAAACGGTAAAGCAGTAAAAGTAGACCGCGATCTTGCAAAGAAAGTAAAACGTGGAGCTGAAGGTGCTGATGCATTGCTGGCGAATTTCTTAGGTCGCGGTGGATTAACGGCTGCAGGTAGCAGTCCTGTAGAGGCTCGAACAAACTACACAGTAAATGACTACGATTCACAAGGTAATCTGCTAAATGAAAGGAATTTACTAACGTTCAAAGACGGATCTACAAGGTACTTGTCCGACATCCCTGAAGACGAGGACTTATCAGCTACGTATTAGAAACTTTCTACAATAAGAAGAGGTTTATAAGTAGAGATCGTGAGTACTCTTGAGTTCAATAGTGCTAATCAGCGCCGAAGTGCTGCACAAATGGGCAATATTTCTGCAAGCAACGACCCAAATCAGCAGATTGTAGACGTAAATGAGCAGTTAATCAGGGGTGCAGAGGTGATTGGAGCCGGAGATACGCTTGGATTGGACCGAGATACAACATTAAAGCTTGCTCAGCGGAAACAGAAGATGGATGAGTTGCGAAGGCAGCAACGTAAGGCCAGCTCAGAGCGTCAAAGCAGCTCAGATGCACGATTATTGGCAAATGATGAGCTTATTCAAGATATTGATGCCCAAGAACGCACATTTCAAAAGGAATCTCCGCAACGTGCTGCTGATCCACTGGAGTTATTGCAGTTAGGTGCGGATGAAGCTGATCTTCAACAGGTGCGTGCTGGTCGAATCGAGAATATCAAACAAGTTGACCAAGCTGGTGGCGGTGAAGGCGGAAGAGAGCGCCGTCGATTGCAGCAACAGATTCGAGACCGTCAACCACAGCGGCTAAATGTCCTGTTAGAGCAGCGTAAAGGAAAACCGTTGCGGATTGTAGATGAAATCCCTGCTGGAACGCCTGTGCCAGAGGATGTAAGAGAAGCTGTAATGCTTCAAGAGCTTGGATTAGCTACTCCAGAAAAAGATACGGTTGGATATAGCAAGATTGGCAAAGAAGGCCAACGTCGTAGGAATTTTGGCAATGTAGTTAAAGATTCTGAAGGTGAAATCGTAAAAGAGCGACTATCACGGGTCAAACGTGCTCGACCTACAGGACAACTGCAAAATCCCGACGACATTATTTCCACGGATAAGTTTTTAACAGCAAAACGTGGCAGTTATCGAGGTATTGCAGACGATGGTCCAGAGGAAATTAGATCACCGCAAATGGCTCCACAAAGAGCCGGCAATAATGAGTACAGAAGGTTAGTGTCAGCTGTTACTGAAGGGAAAGTACAACTCACGGACGAAGTAGCGCCTGGAAAGACAGTGCTTGATCTATTAACTCGAATGGAGGAAAGCCAATCAGGTAAAGCTGCTTTAGAACTGGCTAAAAGTGAAGCTGCAAAAACTGCGATTGCTGATTTGCGTCTACGAAAGCAGAATGCCAGAAAAATTTTAAGGCAAGTTGCAATTGAAGCAGACGCTGCTGGTGATCCGTTATCTCCAGGCGAGGCACAAGCCTTACTACAGCGACTGGAGACACCTGAAGTTGATTCACGTCGTAAAGCTGAACGAGAAGCAGTAGATCAGATTGGAAGTTACGGATCAACCAATGAAGTCATCGGTGAATCTCAGATGTCAGATGAATCATGGAAAGCTAAGAAAGGTCGCACAATTAGTACACCGCCAGTAGCAGCAGAACCTACTATTTTTGCACGTAATCTCGATATTCAACGTGAGATTGCACAACCCATAATGAGTGGTGGTGAAATTATTGGATATGGAGCTGGTGGAGAGATTTTAGGAAATATCAATGCTCCTACAACTGATCAAGTGCTGAATGCACCAACACCAAGGCAACAGGATATTCTTGACTTCGTCGTTCAGAATATGGATGAACCGGATACCGGTGGTGTAAGGGATGTCGTAATTACAGATGCTACCCGTGCATTTACAGATCGTGTAAATCGCCAGCGTCTAGGTACTTTCGGAAATGAACAAGTTGTAGTACCAACAGGTATTCGTAGCTTGAACGAAGCTATTGAAGTTATGGATCAGTTGATTTCACAACGTGAGGGTGCTGGAAAGACATTCTCAAGATATAACCCAGATGGTCCCACACCACTAAAAGTTCCAAAAGGAGAAAGGGTCACCATTAATGACTTAATGTCCACAATTAAGATGGATCCCGTTGAAAACAAAAATCTCGCCAATGCGTTATATCAATTAGCTTTAGCAGAAACAATTGATGTAAATCAAGCTGGTAAACAACGCTATGCAGAACGTCGTGGTTCATATCAACCGGTATATAGGCCAGAAGGAGCATCTCCGTCTGTAAACCTTGAGCTCCAGCGTCGTGGAACACCAGCCGTTGATTTACCAAGACAGAACATTATCTTTGATAGTCCAGCTGGATTCTTCTACGACACAGTTAATCCAACATTCATTAGGAACCAACAGAAAGGTCCATTGGGTCCTGAGGGTAAATCCGTGACAATTCAACCACGTCTACGTGAGCTATCGGATCCGGACGCAGCTGCACCATTTATTGGTATGGTTGCTGGTGAAGAACCAGTTGGAATTGCAGGAGATCCAAATAATCCAAACTATCGATATAGAAAAGGATTTGGACAAGACGTCGCCTTAGAGCAAGGGTACACAGATTTAGAAAAAAGAATGAACCGTCCATTTAAACAGTCTGCTGTTGACGCCAACATTGCCACTGCTCGTGAAGTTGAACGACGTCAAGCAGCTGGAGAAGAAGATGCAGCAGTCAAACGAATCATGCAACAAGCTGAATCAGCTTCGTTTGATGATCGAATGAGAAAACAGGCCCAGATGGACTATCAACAAGATTTACGTAATCAAACGATTGTGAAAGCTAAGTTAGGACAACAACCTCAGCAAGTACAACCAGCCCCAGTTCCAGCGTCGATCGCACCTGATCCATGGGCTGAAACAGGTTCAGTTACAGAACCGATTGTAAGTACTAAGTCTTATAGAGAGCTAACACCAGAGCTTCGTGCTGAATTAAATCGTTTGAATAATCCTGCGATTGCAGAATCTGAAAATAGAGTGCAGGGACCAAGAATGCGAACAGAGCCAAGAACACGGCAACAACGCATCGACCAGATCAAGAATATTGGAACTAAGTATAGAAAGCCTTTAACGTATGGTTCACTTGGAGCAGGAGCTTATGCTGTGCTACAAGGTATATTAGGAGGAGGACAAGAAGACGAACTGGAGGTTTACCAGTGAGATTTACAAAAGAAAGTATTCAACAAGGTAGGCAGAATCAACGTGCTACTGAAGAAGTAGCGGAGTTTATTCCGACACTTGATGGTGCTCCACAGCATAGACCTACCCGTAAAATAGATGTTCAAAATCAACGTATGGCGGGTCAAGTCGGTGCACGTGCATTAGCAATGATGACTAATCCAGAAGAAATTAAACGTACAAATAACTATATGGATATGGTCAAAAGATCTCCACTAAGGTCAGTACAGGAAACATTAATGCCACCTCCGATGGTTGGTTAAAATAATCAATATAGCTTTAGTTAACCAAAAGGAAAATAATGCCAGCTCCACTCGCCATCTTCCCTGCATTAAGTAAAGCCGGTGCATTAGCTAAAACATTATTTGGCCTTGGGGCTGGAAAAGCTGCAGCCGGAGCAGCAGCCACACGTTTTGCAGGAAAGGAATTATTGAAAAAACTAGGCAATGCAGTAGTTGGGCCTGAATTACTTGCTAACAGAGGATTATTAGCAAGACGTTTGGGTATGGATGTTGCTTTTGCAGGTTTTAATGCAGCAACAATGCCAGGAGATATTGTTGACAAAGGAACAACGTTTGTAACTGATCTAGGGTTAAGTGGTTTAACAGGTATTAACGCTGCTCGTGGTGTAAGGAAATTAGGAGGAAATCAAACCGCAGAAGAAATTGCTGATCAAGTTGGATCAGTTGCCGGTGCATTTTCCAGCATGCCTGCAACAGATGCATTATTGCGGTTAAAGGGTGGTGGTATGACGCCTTATGAAAAGCAAATGCAAGAACAAGATGCAATTTATCGGGCACAATTAGAAGAAGAGTTACGTCGTCAATATGGATTGCCGACACTTGACCCCACTACAGTAGATATCGGATTAATCGCATGAATCGACTTGATGATGCTAGGCAATTCCTGAAACGAATCCGAGAAGGTGCATCGAAGGAGTTCGGCTACGGACGTGAAGATCAAAGGCAAGCCTATCGTCGTTCTAGAGAAGATCAAGGTTTAGAAATTGATGCCACTCGTGGCGAACAAATGATTGGCTCTAATCGTACATACACGATGATGCAAGAGCTGCTTGGTAGAGCTAATCCAACTGATGTAGCAGCTCGACAAAGAATGGGTCTAGGGCTATCAGAGGATCGTGCAACACGCATTGGACAAGTACTCGGAACATTAGGTAGCGATTTAGTTCAAGATCGAGGACGGGAGTTATGGTGGCTGATTAATGCACCACAGGCTTTGGCAAACCTGGCACAAGATGCCACATTAAAAAAGTATGCGCCAGAGTTGTTTAAAACAGAACTTGTAACTGATGTAAAAGGGAATCCTGTTACATCAGTTAAACAAGCTAAAACACTTGCTATTGCAGATGCAGACGGACGACCAAATGTAGGTTATACACGCACAAGTGATGGTTATGCAAAACGACTTCATGAACCAGGTTATGTTGATGCATTAAACATTCCAGCAGGTATTGCAGTTAATACAGCAATTGGTTTGATGGCTCCATTTGGTGGAGCTGAGGGATACAAAGCAGTATTCCCAGACGATGAAGATCCCAGTAAATCTACTAACCCAGTTATGGAAGTAGGTGCCAAGTACATCTTGGGTAGAACTGGTGGATTGCTTCCGTGGGATGAATTCAAAAAAGTTAGACCAGATGTAAGTAAAGATGAGTACATGAGGTACAAAGCTTTTAGGTTTGACAATGAAACAGATTTAAATCCACTTGACGGAGATATTGTTCTACCAACAGGTGTACTGAAAGCAACGACAGATGGAATTCATGGTCCAGAAGTACAATTCCTTGGACGAAGCTTACCTGTCAATACAGCGCTTATTCCCACTGCAGCAGCGATTGCAAGTACTGCATATGGTGCAAGACGTTTTGGACCTAAAGGAGGCCTTGCAACAGGCTTAGCAGGCACCGCTGCAGGAATGCTTGCAGGTAGTGCATTAGAGAACGAAAGACGTCGAAGAAATGCGGAAGAAAATAATATGAATCAAATTGATAGAATTTACTAGTAAGGAGAAGGCTAATGGCGTTTAACTCAGGATTTGCTGCAGATAGTGGAGTAGAAAACTTCTATGATACTAGTGTTGATTTTGGAAAGCTTTCAGGTGCAGCTGCGGTGCAACGTGCTATGGAAGAGTTAAATGCAATTAAACGAAATAGTGGAACATTTAATGCAATTATGGGTGCAGATGCAAAAGCAGAAATGGAGAAATTGTACGGAGAAGGAAAACAAGCTATGCATGATGCTAAAATGTTTAATTCCTATTTAAATACTGGAGCCCAGTTAGTAGGTGGCGGCATTAGTACATTTGGTAAAGCAGGTGGATTTGGTGGTGGACCAGGAAAAATGGCAACACTAGATAGCACTCCAATGACAGTCGAAAATGCATACGGATCTTCGGTTTCATACTACGATCCAAATATTTATACAGGTGTAGGAGATTACTAAAAATGGCAAGATTCAGAAGTACACCAACTAGAGATTTTGGATTCACGCCAAGTTATGGTCAGAGGCGTGATTTTAGTCCGCCTGGACTAAAGGCTGGATCATATACATTTGGTGGAGAAGCAGCAGGCATGGTCAGTCTGGCTGATACATATAGTGCTGCAAGTGCTGGGACAAGGCCTGATGAATTAATTACAGCAGCACAAGAAATGAGAAGAGCAGAAAGGGACGCAGTTGCAGATGCTACTGCAAGTACATTTGCTAATGCGTACGGAGCATTCAAAGGAATTGAATCAGCCAAAGACTATAGAGACATGATGAATAAACAAGCTGGAGCTACTAAACAAGCTGGTATTTTCAGCGCACTTGGAACAGTAGCAGGTGCTGCACTTCCGTTTGTTTTGAGCGATGAAACCACAAAACATACGATCGAGCGTATTGACGATGCACTTGCTTCACTTCGTCAGTTAAAGCCTGTCAGCTTCTACTATAAAGAAGAATATAGTGCATATCCCGAACGTATGCATTATGGCTTCATTGCACAGGATTATAAAGACGTAATGCCTGATGCAACATATTATGATGAAAGCATTGGCAAGCTATGCATTGATCCAGGCGAACTGATTGGATTACTTGTTAGAGCTAATCAACAGCTTGAAACTCGTATTGCACGACTGGAAGCAAAAGAAGCTTTGACAGCTGTGTAAAATATAAATATAAAAGCTTTTAAGAAAATGGGTGTACCAGGATTAATTACAAAAGGCCTTGGTTTAGTAACAACAGGTGCAACCCTTGGTGGGCTAGGTTACGGAGGTATTCAGCTGTACGATGCAGCGTCCGGAGCTGGTAAAGGTTTTAGAGAAAAAGCTTATAGAGATGGGCCAGATCTGGATGGAAACTTTAGTGCAGGATTTATTGGCAATCAATTTATTGATGAAGATAGTGAAGAGTTTAGACAGGGCTACAAAGATTACGCAGTAAGAAATAACAGTGCACTTCAGCGGATGCAAGGTGTACTGGGTGATAAATTGCAATTTGATCCCACAAAAACTGTAGCAGAAAATATTGAATTAAACAGGAGAGCTTTTGATAAACGACAAAGAGAAATAGAAACAGAAGACTATGAATTAACACCAGAATATAAAGAGAAAGAAACAGCAAAAACGACAGAAGAAAGTAGATATCAAGATACATTACGTAGAGAAGCGGAAGCTCGATTAGATTTACTGAAATCTCAACAAGATAATCTTGCCTTTCAGAGGTTGCAAGCTCAACGTGAAGATAATCGCTATTATGATCGCTTAGAACGTGAGGATGCACGTCTTCGTCGTGAAGGATATCAATCACTTGGAAGCGGACTTGCAGCTCTTGCCGCCGCATTTACGATTGTTTGATTCACTGAAAATCCTTGTAAATGCCTTCGTTATAAACCGTCCAGTCACCGAAGTTACCACGTTGATCATACAACCATTTTGCTGCCGTCATATTTTTAACAGGATCAAGTAAGTCTTCACGTTTAGTGATTCCAAGATCTTGCAACCAGCCGCGATCTTTGTGATATCCCCAATTAATTTGCATCAACCCAACACTATCCTCACCAGTTTTAGCGTAACGGCCCGATCGACGTGTACTATTTGTAGCATCAAATGTACTCTCTCCACCAGCAATGCCAACGACAGTAGACGCTTCAGCTGGAGAGAATCCCACATCAATAGCTAATTTTTTTACCTGAGGTTTAGAAAGAACAAACGGTTTAGACTCATCTACAGAAATTTTAGATATAGAAGTAGTTTGTGTTGAAGAAGGTTTATCAGTCGTAGCCGTAGGTGTCGTAGAAGATTTTTCTAATGGAGTTGATGGCGGATTGGATAAAGAGTCATAATAGTCTTGTGCTTTTGCTGTACGTGCAGCAGCATCTTTTTGTTGTTGTGCATAGAAATCATCTGCATAAGTATCCCTTTCAGGTTTAGGCCGATTTGCATCATAAAGTATATTAGCGCCACCAGATACTAATTGACCCGCTGCTCCTAATACACCAGCAAAACGTTTTGAATTAGTGAGATTAAGATCTGCTTCAGTTTTAATCTTATAAATCTCAGAATTAGCGTCAATATTTGCAATCGTATTGAATGTTTCTTTAGTACGTTTAATAGCATTAAGACGCTCTTTTGCTTTAATCTTTTCAGCATCTAACACTAATTGACCCATATCAGGGGAATTACGTTTCTGCTGAATAAAAGCCTTTAATGCGTCATTAGCGGCTACCTTACCTGCATATGCATAATTCCCGCGTCTACTCAATGAGCTAAATTGAGACATATGATTCGCTCAAATACTACATCTATTGTATAAATAATAAAAAGATAGAATAGATTTATGCAAAGCTGATGTAGGCATGACTTCTTCGACACCTGGACAAGAGCAAGGATACAATCCGGGCATGTATGATTTAAATCGAATAATGCAGGATTTTTATGAGTATGAACCTGCTGAAGATGATATAGAAGGGCAGATGCTGAAAAATGCGTTCCAAGCTAACTTTGTTCAAAGTGCTTTAGACGGAAGTATTGCAAGTGGATTAGCGCAGCAAAATGCAGCGATTGCTCAAGAAAACATGTCGCTGCAGGCTGGCCTTGAGCTGGTTAACACAAGCGAGTTAATGGACCGTGAGTTCGGATATAACCAGCTTGCTGCAGAATCCGCATTTGGCTATGAAAACCAATTTGCTAATGCGCAGTATGACAGAGATATTGGAATGCTATCTGCAACAGGTGAACAAAATCGATTGAATATGCAAGAACAGGGGCAGCAAGATCGTCTAGGTGAAATTGTTGCTGGTGAACAGAATAGAATGACAGCAGCTTTAAATAATGCATCACAAGAAGCTATTGCATCAGGTAGATATGCTGCAGATACATATGCAGCGGATGCATCAGCGCAAGCTTCAATGTATGGAGCAGATGCAAGCCGTGATGCTGCAACAGAAGTAGCTAGAACTCAAGCACAATCAGCATTGGATGTATCAAGGGATCAGACTGGATCAGCCGAAAGAATTGCAGGAACACAGCAACAAACAGCATTTGGTGTATCTGATAGAGAAACTCAATCAGCCGAAAGAATTGCAGACACACAAACTCAATCAGCTGAAAGAATTGCAGGAACACAACAACAAACAGCATTTGGTGTATCTGATAGAGAAACTCAATCTGCTGAAAGAATTGCAGGAACACAACAACAAACAGCATTTGGCGTATCTGATAGAGAAACGCAATCAGCCGAAAGAATTGCAGGAACACAACAACAAACAGCATTTGGTGTATCTGATAGAGAAACTCAATCAGCTGAAAGAATTGCAGGAACACAGAAAGAATCAGCTTTAGGAGTAGCCGGTATCCAAGCAGGCGCAGATAAGTTTGGGGCAACAAAAGCTGCTCAAGCTTCAATGTATGGAGCAGATGCAAGCAAAAAAGCAACAATGTTCAGTGCTGTTAAACAAAAAGAAGCAGAAACGTACAGAGCGGATAGATCTTTAGACGCATCAAGGCGTCAAGCTAGAGCTTCTGAAACAGTAGCAGACACACAAGCTGGAGCAGATATTAAAGTAGCAGGTACACAAGCTGGTGCATCAAAATCAGTAGCTAAAACACAGGCTGGAGCAGATATTAAAGTAGCAGGTACACAAGCTGGTGCATCAAAAGCAGTAGCTAAAACACAGGCTGGAGCAAGTGTTCGAAGTTCTGAGCTTGCAAAAGAAGCATCAACTTATGGCGCTGATAAAACACTCGCAGGTACAAAGGATACAAACATCACCAGTACACGAAATATTGGTGAAACAGGCCTACAAACAAGAGAAACGATGGGTCTCGAAAATCGCCTAAAAGCCAAAGATCGCGCAGATATGCATCGTTATGCACGTAGTACAGCGAGGGCTATGTAATGACTACAGCAACAAAAACAGGTAAGGTCTATCTCAACTATGTAGATCAATGGCTTGATACATTGTCTGCTGCTGAAAGTGAGGACTTCCGTGAATTTGCTGAAGCAACACCATCTGCAATTGAGATCTGGGTTTATGCAGGGATTTGTGGTTACCCAGGTTCATTTGTTGATCTATCTCGTTGGATCAAAATGAAATTCCGTAAGTTAAATCGACGTGAGATTTTAAATAGTGAGATTGCAGCATTACATTCGGATATCCAAGACCTGAGAATGGCAATTACATCTGGTGAGATTAAAGGCGACAATGGGTGCGCAAGACTAGCAGCACTGGAAAAAGAACTTAGATCACATATTGAAACAAGTGATCGTATGAATAAAACAACAGACAAACGAGGTTTAATCCTTGCAGGTGCTGATCGAGTAATGCGTGAAATTACAGCAATCTTCAAAGATGATCCACAGTTTGCTGAGCCCATTGAAAATGCTATAAATGCTGTGTGGGCAAAAATCTATAGTGAGATAAGCAATGCTTGACGACATTGAAAAACTATTAGAACTACCCGAAATTCGGGAAGTATCAACACAGTCACTCCGTGCAGAAGGACGAGTACCTAGGCTTCCACAAATGCCAGGTGTGAGCGTTGATAAATTTTTCATGTCAAATGCACGTGAGATTGAAGCAGCAGAATATGCATATGCAGTAGGCATAGCTTATGAAGAGAAACGTCGGCGTGACTTAATCATGCGAGCAAAAGCAAGAGCTGCAGCACGTTTAGCTCAAGCCATCGCAGAATATCGCATTCGCTAGTTAGACTGATAATAAAATCAGTTAATATGGCTATTGCAAGTGCATCATTAGCATACAGAAGATCTGCTTTAATGACAGCGACGAAGGTGACGAGTAAACCACCATCGCCGGAAGTACTTGCAGCAAGAGATAACTTTATAGCGTTCTGTAGTGCTATGGGTAAGCCTCCAGCAAAGCATATGTTGGTGTGGCACAATGAATTGTGTACAGGAGAAGATAGTGAATGTCTACTAGGGATTGCAGGTCAAAATACATCGATCCTCGCACCACGAGGCTCTGCGAAAAGTACTGTCCTTGGTTTGTTTGCTGCTTGGATGATTGGACGACATGCAGCTGCCAAGAAAATGCTAAGGATACTTTATATCGCATATATGGTAGATATTAGTCGAGCAAAGTCGGCCACAATCAAAGGAATACTTACAAGTCCTAAATATCGTGAAATCTTTCCGATGGTGAGATTATCAAAGATAAAACGATCAGATGAATACTGGAGTATCGACTATGAATTTGCAGGAATTGATACGGCAGGTGAAGAAGCTTTCACCATTGCATGTGGAGGTCTCAAGGGAGCAATTACATCCAAGCGGTCCCAATTGGTGCTTATCGATGACCCTATTAAATCCGCTGCATCCATCAATAATCCGGATATACGACGTGAGATGGAACAAACGTGGTCTAATGTCATTGCACCTACTATGTTCCAAGGCGCACGGGCAATCTGTTTGGGAACCCGATTTCACTTTGACGACGTACACGCCACTCTTTTTGTTCCAAAAAATAATTGGAAACAAATCATTCAAAAGGCAGTCATAACTGACGCAGACGGGAGACAAAGATCATATTGGCCAGAATTTTGGTCAATGAAATATTTAAACGAACGTAAGCTAGAAGACCGAGTTGCATTTGCATATCAGTATTTAAATACAGCAGTACAAAGTAGAGAAGTAGGAATATCTCCAGAGCTAATCATAAAAGCTGAAGTACCTGAAGAATACGATTGTTTAGGAGTGGGAATTGACCTAAGCGCCGGTCTATCAGAAAAAAATGACTGGACAGTCTTTACTTTAGGTGGCATCAAAGATGGAAAGATTTATCTGATTGATCAACGTCGAGAAAGAACGATGGGCAATATTAAAAAGATGGATACCCTTTGTGAAATGTTATGTGACTGGAATATTCTGCTTGAAAATGACGAAGGTCAGTTCTTTCCAACCATGTCACCGTGTGTAATCTGGCCTGAAGCAGTTGCTTATCAAACATCCTTTGAAGGTGACTTCAAAAGGATTATGCACGAAGAACGTGCTTTGTATAATTTAAGCGTTAGTCCAGTCAAAGGATTTAAGGGAGATAAACTAGCGAGACTTAGAGGCGTACTAGGTTTATATGAGCATAAACGTGTGGTATGGAATAAGTGGAGAAAATGGAATGTGCTTGAAGATGAACTATTAAATTTTGGACATTCATCACATGATGATGCTGTTGATTCAATGGTATTAACTATGGGAGGATTATTGAGACGTGGTAATTTACAACTTGATTACAATAGAGATAGTTTTGATCTATAAGTAGCAATGCCTTATAAGTTTAGGGATTTAAAGTGGTCAGAAATGACCGATAAGCAACAAGAAAAAGCGGGAAGTAAGTCCGAGCATAAAGCAGCTAAGGCTGAGTACGAGGCAAATCAAGCAGCTAAATCTTCATCTCCCACTCCAACACCAGCTCCTACACCAGCTCCTACACCAGCTCCTACACCAGCTCCTACACCAGCTCCTTCATCAGCAACAGCACCGGCGCCAACACCAGAGCCAACACCTACTGCATCTCCTGAGCCTTCCTCTAGCACTTCAATGATGGCATCCTCACGGGATGAACCCGTAACAGGACCGACGTTTGAGCCAGCATCTTCTAATGAAGAACCTAATCGATCGGCTGCCGTTGAAAAATCACAAGCATACAATAATTCTGGTGAGTATAAATTCGGTGACTTAAAATGGTCAGAGATGACGGATAAACAGCGAGATAAAGCAGGGAGCAAAGCAGATCACAAGGCTGCTAAAAACGCAGCCGATGAAATAATTCAAGTTGAACTAACTCCAAATTTGTCAGAAAATCTAGCTCAAGAAGAATATCGTGAAATTAGAAACGAAGCATATGCAGGGACAGAGAAAGGATCTGGAGAAAGAAAAGGCTGGCAAGATCGATTAGATGAAGATACAAGTGATCAAGTAAATACACTTCAAGATACAATTTACGGCAAAGACAATATTGAAGACTATAACTTCGCAATGGGAGGGACAGGAAGCTTAAAAGGGAAAGAAGCAATTAGTAAAGCAGACTTAAAAGGACTTCAAGGAGCAGGATTTAGTGATCAAGAGATTATTGACCATGTAAACAGTGAAAGGCAAGGAGATGCTTACATTAAAGGACCTAAAGCACAAAGGTTCTTAGATAAAATGATTGCTGGATTACAAAGCGAAACGCCAATCGTAGATCCATTGCCGGAAATAGATGACACTCAATTAATCGAAACACCAGGCATCAACACTGGAGGTACTGGAGGGAGTGTAGATACCGGAGACAGTGGATCTAATAACGACAGCACAAACACTATTAATATTGGTGGTGGTAATCCAGGAGTAGGTGGAGGAGGTCAAAATCCAGGAGTAGGTGGAGGAGGTCAAAATCCAGGAGGAAGTAACAACGGCAGTGTAGATAATAGTTTTAATGAAACTATTGATCAAATCCAAGACGTTGATATTACACAAGGGAATAATCAAACCTTTAATGTCGAACAAAATAATGATTTAAACTCTGTAATCACAGGAGATAACAATATCTCTAACATTGAGCAAAATAACAGTGTAAGTAATATCGGTGGCGAACAATCAAATACGGCTAACGTAACAGGATCGTCTGCAAATACAAGTGCCTCAGGGTTCTTGAATAACTACTTAAGCCAGTTACCTGCATTACAAAACTTCTACGCTGCAGGTGGATCATTCTCAGGAAGTTCTGGTTCAAGTGGAGGTTCAAGTTCGGGGTCTGAATTACCTGAAATGAGAACAATGGATTTCCAAGACTTTAATGGGGATGGAATCGATGACAGAGATCAAAATCTAAATAATAATAATAATAATGTGGGAATTGGAAATAGCTATAACGATCTAATTAATCAAACACAAGACGTTGACGTAACCGAAAGTAATGATCAAAACTTTAACGTAACTCAAGATAATGATTTGAATTCACAAATCACCGGAAATAATAACGTCTCGAACATTACTCAAGATAACTCAGTCAGAAATTATGGCGGAGATCAGCGGAACTTTACGTATGTTTCTGGTTCAAGTGCAAATGGAGTACCTAACTATTTAACTGATAATCCAGTTAGTGCCGCTACAATGGCGGGTTACTATGCTCCTAATGATAGCCCTGCATCGAATGCAGCTTTTGTAGACCAATATCAAACAATGAATGCTGATGCCCAGAAAAAGTATAATCCATTCGGAACAGCAGAAGGATTCATGGCTCGTGGCAACAATGTTGGCAACATGGATATGAGCATAGTCAATCAGATGAATTTATTACGTCCAGAAATTGCTTACGCTCGTTCTGATATGGCTAACCTTGATACATATGGAGATCGATATAGTGCGCCACTGCCTACATATACTAGTGCATTAGGTATTTACGAAACACTTGATCCATTTGATCCAGAAGGGATTGCTGAGTCAGCTAGGAAACAAGTCAAAAAAGCATAAAGTTATAGATAGACTATTAATAAAGTAAAAGAAGCATGAACCAATTAGATAGTGGATTCAATCAAATCCTGACGGCTGCTAAAGAACGTCGAGGTGATTTGTCGGTAGACACAATGATTGTAAGTTCGCATCTAGCACAGATGAGAATGTTCATGCTTCGACGTGGTATTGAGTTCTACGCTGATCAAGATAGCTTCGGTTATAGGAAAGAATTCATTGCAAAAGTATGTGAGCATAATATGCTCGACATGAAGTTAGATAGCATTGTCGATTATTTTCTTTGTGATGGACAAGGATTATTTTACTTCCGTCCAGTTGGAGACAATTACCAACTTTTATATTTTCCTAAAAACAACTATCGAGCGTATAGGGATCAAAACAATAACTTATCTAGTATTGTTTTAATTTATTCCTTCAACGTGCAAGGAAATCAATCACTAGATATGTTTGCCAACAGCGATGGAAGAGGAGGAAAGAAAAAATATATCAAGCTACAGGTATATAAGGATCGAATCGAGCAAACAGTATCAGATGAAAAGATTGAATTTGAGTCTGCGCTAGGTGGACCTGTGATGAGTATGCCAGGTCAAACAACAACATTAACCAATAGCCTTGGGATTATTCCTGCTGTAGAAGTTTTTAATCATATGGACTGTACCGGAGAAGCCACCGGTAATGGAGAATTTGAGTGGTTATCAAATCAGATCATGTATCATGATGAGCTGGTTAAAAATGTGCGAAAGAACTTAAAGTTTTTTGGCAATCCCACATTAATTTCCAGTCGTCCTAAACATGACATTATTGAAAGCGGAGAAGGTGGCGATGGATTTAGGCCAACAATTAGCAGCCAGGCCGGGTTTGCTGCAATTGGTCGTAATAGTACAAGGGTAAGTGAGCCTTTTGGAGGCGCTTCCGCATTAGATGGTCAAATTAAAGTACCTCGTGTAATTGCTAATTTAGAACCGACTGATCGCATTAGTTACTTAACACCGGACAGTGTTAGTGGCGATCAGAATATGTATATCAAACAATATAGGTCAGAAATTAGATTGGCCCTTGGTGGTGTGGATGACATTGATTTTGGAACAGCCGCAACTGCTTATGAAATCAAAACACTATATGGACGTGTTGCATCAACAGCAGAGAAAAAAGCAAGAGCCTTATTTACTTATGGATTATGCAGGCTTTTCTCTTTAATGATCCAACATGAAGAAAGAATGTTCAATGAAAGCTTTGCAGCTGCTATTGGTCTTCAAAAACCAGAAATTCCATTGAAAGAAGACTTTCAAAATCCCGAAGAGTTTCAAGCAGCTAATGATAAGTACATGAAAGCCTTTGCATTATATGAAAATCAAAGAACAGATTCTGTGCGTGCTACACTTGAATCAGGCGAAATGCCTGATGGTGTAACTGGTCTAATTCCAGACGGCAGCACTAAAGTTAGTTGGCGCTGGATGGGCGAAGTTTTCGAGGAAAGTTCTGACGAAATTCTTCAAAACAGTATTGTTGTACGGAACCTCCAAGAAGCAGGCGTCGGTTCTATCGAAGCTCTGAAATATCTTTTCCCAAATAAAACGGAAGAAGAACGTTCAGCAATGCTTTCTGGTTTCCCCTTCCGCGTTGTCCAGCAAACACAACAAAGCATTAATCAATTTATTGGGTTACTTGGATCTTTGTTCCAATTACCTCATCCACAGACGCCAGATAAACCATTAGCGTCTGATCCAAACCTTGATATCACAGGGTTCTTATACAAATCACTTGAGTATTTACGTAAGGAGTTAAGTTACAGTGGAAAGTACAAACCAAGTAGCTCAGACAGCAGTACAGCCAAGCTCTCCGATGCAGACCAGCGTCGCGCAGCCCTCGGCCGCACAGTACGCGACGAGCCAACCCCAGACATTCCAGGCATCACCGGCACCCCAGGCTCCGGTGGCACCCCAGGCTCCGGCTTACCAGGCAGCGGCCCCGGTAGCGCAGCCTTCGGCAGGGAATCCATGGCAGGAAGCGTTCCAGGCGCTGAGCGCATCTTTGAATACAAGCAGCCCCTCCCAAACCCAGGTTCCGTACTCGGCGTACCAGACACCAACGCCGCAGGCCAGTACCCAAGCCAACTGGGCTTCAACTCAGCCACAGCATCAAGCCCAGTATTCGGCAGCCCCGACTTACAGTCCCCAAGCTTCAACCCAGGCTTACGCGCAGCAGCAAATGCAGGCGCAGGTCGCCCAACAGGCAGAACGTCAGGTGCAGGCAGCTCCGGCCGCCGACGCGTATCTAAGCCAAATCAGCGATCAAAGTCTTGAAGTTCTTGAGCATTTTGGTGCTGAAGCCCCTGCTCTGTTAAATCAGTATGCATGTGCTGTAGAAGATGCTCTGATTGAGCAAGTTCAACGCGGTCAGTCCAACTCTCTGTTACTGCAAGCCGCTGGTGAAGAGCGTGCCGCAATGAATCTGATGCTGACAAACCCCGATGTGTTGGCAGATTATGTCAACGAGTTCTTTGGTCCCAATGGTCCTTATCCGACTGAAACTGCTGAAGAAACTGCAGCGCGTCAACAGTATGAAGCACGAGCACAATTTGAAGCTGAAATCGAAGCTCAAGAAAAAGGTCGTGTTCCTCAGTCCTTTAACCGTCCTGAAATGACAATGCCTACGCCGGGCCGTAATGTTAATGCATCCCAAGACTTCTGGGGTGGATTTAGCGAAATGATGGATAACAATCCAGAGCAGGCTTGGCAGTATCTGGCTCAAGCTCCTCAAGGTGCGTTAAGTGCCAAGATGTTAGTTCAAGACGTCTGATTAAAACTGTAAGGGGATGTTAATAGCATCCCCTACAATGTAATTAATGAGTATGTAAATCAAATGCAAGATCCACGTCTATTAACTTCACGGGAATTTTTAGGTGCATCTTTAGCGCATAACGGAATTCCTAGCATGGCACGAACATCAGCGCCGGAAGTGCCAAATATGTATTCAGGTCCTGATGCTCAAGTTGGTATGAATCACCAGCCTACGAGTCAAGAGCGGTTGAAGCTTCAGAGTTTTAATCAAAATGCAAATACAGCAGTTTCCGGTGCACAAGCAAATGCAGTGCAACAAACACGGAGAGATCAATTAGTTACTGATAATCAAGCTTATCGTACACAGCAAGTTTTTAGCAGTTATATGGAAGACGTTTTAGCTGAAACTGGCAGTGATGCTATTAAGGCAATGGGTAATCAAACTCCTATTGAAAGCAAGAAATTCAGAACTGATATTGCTACTCAAAAAGCCATGACAATGGGAATTAATCCCAATTTAATTCTGAACGCACTAGAACAAAATCGCCATATGGCCTAATTAGATACAATAAAGAAGTTAATAATAGATATCAATTGTGCGTTTAGCTGGAGAACAAACTAAACACGATCCAGAGGTGTTTCAAACAATTTGGAAACACCTAAAAACAGATGGCGTGCCAGACCAGGCAGCAAATCATCTGACTGCTGAAATGCTTCATCACGGTGAAGATTTAGATAGTTCAATTGAACAATATGAGCGCAACTACAGTAATTACAGGGAGAAAGGTTATAACGAACATGCCGCACAAGCTATGGCAGTTGAATCACTAGAAACGGGAGATAATCCAGAAGAAAGCATCCGTTTTGCAAGAATTTATGCGCAATAGATTAAAAAGAATAATTGACTAAAACATACTTCTAGACTAATATTAAGTGTGTAGAAAAACATTTATATGCCACAAACAAAACTTTCAGGTGACTCAGTTCGTGCATATCTTAGAGATATTGGTCGGATTCCACTTCTAGAGCATGAGGAAGAAATTCTGCTTGGAAGAAAAGTCCAAAGGCTAATGGAATTGCAAGAAACAAAAAAAGTCTTGGGAATTTGTGATGAAGAACTTGCAGAACATTTGGAAATCCCTTTTAGCCAGCTTAAGCGGGAGCTTCGAGATGGAACTAAAGCCAAAGACAAAATGGTCACTGCAAACCTTCGGTTGGTTGTGTCAGTCGCTAAGAAATACACCAAGCGAAATATGGAACTACTCGACATTATCCAGGAAGGAACGATTGGGCTTGTCCGTGGTGTGGAAAAGTTCGATCCTGGCCGTGGCTATAAGTTTTCTACCTATGCTTATTGGTGGATACGTCAAGGGATCACAAGGGCCATTGCAGAGAAATCGCGGGCAATACGCCTACCGATTCATGTTACAGAAAACCTCAACAAACTTAAGAAAGCCCAGCGTGAACTAAGTCAACTTAATGGTGAAATCCCTGACGTCTTTCAGCTGTCAGAGTATTTGAATTTGTCTGTAGAAGAAATCAAAGACTTAATGTGCAAGGCACGGCAGCCGACATCACTGGAAATAAAAATCGGAGAAAATCGAGACACTGCATTGATCGATTTACTGGAAGATGAAACCCAGCTGCCTGATCTATTACTTGAACGGTCATTCATCAAAGAAGATGTACAGGAGTTAATTGATGAATTACCGGAGATGCAAGGTGCAGTTATTGCAATGCGCTACGGAATTGGTGATAATTGTTTAGAGCCAATGTCAATGACAGCCATTGGTCAGCTGTTAAATATGTCAAGAGATAGAGTTCGAACACTAGAACAGAAAGCGATTCGTAATCTACGAGAAATGAAGTCTGAAATTGGCGGCTATCTGTAAATTACAATAAAGGTAGGTTTAAGTAATGTTGTAATGGACGTCACTACTGAAGTCAATAAATCACTCATTACTATGGGTGGAAGCGGTACTACATATGCACCATACTTAGCGAGTGCAAAGACCCTAAACTATGCAGCTGATAAGTCATCAATTAACAATGCTGCATTAGAAACAATTACAGCAATTCCATTTACAGTTAAATATAGTGACACAGTAGGATTATTTGGAGCTGAAAATGTTTTTATCAAGCTTCAGCTCAACATTCAAAGTTCATCTTCTGCATTTGCAAACAGCACTATACCAGAAAATGATTACATATCAGTGTGGACATCTGTGGAAGATGGAACTATCAATTCCTACGATTCCGGTATATTTGATTTTTCAACAATTGAGAGTATTGTCAATACTTACGAACCTTCAGAAATAAGCAATGATCTATCACAATTTAGAAATCTGTACGTCAGGCTTGATTTAAAGAATTTAAAAACTGGTAACAAGTATATCGATAGCTGGTTTGACGTTCGTATTTATACTCGCGATAAAAAAGAGTACCCATATGACACAATTTACATCAGTGGAAATGATTATATTTTCTTAGGTTTTCATGCAAGGAATACAAAACGGCTTCCTTACAATGTTGAAATGGATATCGGTTATGAATACTTAGAATACGATAATTTATCCAGCACTCAAAGAAATCAATCAGTTTGAGTCCTCTAAGATATCAATGCACTCATCTAACAACTGTGCTTTAGTGTGCCCGTCGACGAGATCATAGCCAAGTTCAAGTGCCCAGCTTAAAAGTTGTTTCTTCGTCATTTTGTTAAGGTCTTCAACTGTAGTTAAAACCTCAACAATAGAAACATCTTGTTCTTCTTGTTCGGGTTCTGCGTTATCCGTTGTAGTTGGATCGGAAGAAGAGTCACTAACGGACTGTGGTACAACAGTAACTTGCATAGTAGTTTGTTCAGGAGCTTGTGGTTCAGTCTCCTGTACTTCAGGTAATCCAGCCAACGTTCGCTTAAGTACAGATCCACCACTGATCTTGGAGAACTGATACTCAACTAATACCTCAGTTGTATCAACAGAAACAACAGCAATACGCTCAAGATGACATTTTGGGAAAGTGAAGTTACCAAAGCCGTCATGTCGGATCTCGACATGCATACCTCCTTTGACATGAGGTACAACTAAACGAACAACAGTACCATTATTAAGCTCAACACGGAAAATTGCACAATCGATATACTGACTACCTGCACGATTCCACCAACGAATAAAACGATTAACAGTTCCTCGTGCTGGTTGAATAAGTTTGATCCTCCCTTCCGTATTATTTTCAACAACGTGATTACCACCTTTAAAAACAACTCTATCAGTCATTTGAATGCACTAAATATCTATCTTTATTTTAAACTGTTTTAGGACTTGACAGTTTAATCCATCGCAAATTATTTGCTCTGCAGTCAGTTCGATTGCCATTAATATGTTTTATTCGACTGCAGCCTTTTGTTCTTCCATAAGGTGTGGGAGGCATTCCTAAAAATGCGTATGCAACAAGCACATGTATCTGTACAGTAAGAATACTTCTTCTGCCAATTCGTTGAGTCAGGTTGACAGTTAGGTATCCGTTCTTTTTAAGTTTAGGTTTAAGAATGCGCTCAATCGCACCTTTAGTACTTTTTACGTCACCTTTTTCATTAACGTAATATTCAATACAGCTTTCAAAACCTGGCAATGAATGAACAGGAACCCATACATCGCAATCAATAAATTCCATTCCCTAAAATCCTGGGGGACACATTTAATTGTAGACGAACAATAAATTACCATACAATTATGTGACTAAGTCGAAGTCACTCATAAACCTTTTAGCTTACGGAGTTAATCCCTATGTGGATTGATAATGATTTTCCGAAGCTTCTTGGTGCAGAACTGTATCGTCCCCACCCCGCCTACATCATTGAAATGGCTGTAGAGCCTGTGGTGGTTCACGATTTCTCAAAGCAACCCGGTCAAACTGTTCAGCTTGATCGTTATCGCTTCTGGGGCAAACCTGGCACCAAGGAGTCCCGTGAGCGGACTGCCGATCAAACACTTGGCACCGCTTCTGCACGCAATATTGTGAAGGACAAAGTGCTGGTGACTCTTCGTGAGTACACCGGCCCTGCTGATACACGTGATACAGCTGCTCCTTCTACCTTCAAAGTTGCACGTGAGACCCTGATCACTGCCCAGCGCTTGCTGCTGGACACTGGCAACCTCAACGTGTTCCACCAGTCCATCGGTTCTCTGACACTGCTCGATGACTATCGTCGTTGGCGTGATCGGGTCTTCGCTAACGAGCTTCTGAAAGCTGAAGCCAATGGTGAAGCCAACAAAGAGCAAGGTGGCTATTACCTGCCCGGCAGCAAGGCCAAGGGTGGTTCTGGCGGCACATTGGGTGTGACCTATGCATCCGGCGAGTCTGCAAAGTTCGATATCACCACTGACCTTCTGGAAGTCGTGAAGGACATGCGCAAGCGTAACGTCCCGACTTTTGCTGATGGCTACTACCGCTGCATCGTGGATCCGACCGCGATGATGCACCTGCGTCAGAACTCTGACTTCCGCGAGATTGCTCGCTATCCGGGTCAAGGCATGATTAACCCCATGCAACCCAACGCAGCACCTAATGCCAACTTCTATCAAGGCATGGGTCCTGCATACGGTCAGGCTGGCTTCGTTGCTGGTCAACCCGTTATGCCAACTGGCTTCCTTTTCGAAGGTGTCCGGTGGTTTGAGTCCACCAACCTGCCTGAAACAACCTACAACCTGATCATTACTGATAAGGCTGCTGGCGCTGCTGACTACACAGCATCTCAGCTGATCTTCTTCGGTCCTCAGGCTGTCGGCGTCGGCATCGGTGGTAACAACGCTCAGATCCTGTTGAACAACAACGATGACTTCTCTCGTTTCATCATCATGATCTGGTCTCTGTTTGCCGGTTTTGAAGTTCTGAACAAGGACTTCATCACGGTTGGTTACTCTTTCGTTTACTGATAGGAGGTAACTAACAATGTCCGTGATTTTTCCTGGTAATTACGTAGCCGACCTCAACGCATACCGCGAACAGGGTGTTTATGCGACTCCTGGTGTTGAGTTCTATCAAGTGCGCGGTGTGGCTCTGGTAACAGCGAACCTGACTGGTGGTGGCACATTGTCCCCTCAGATTTTGTCTCCTGACCTGCGCCAAGACGATAAGCCCCGTCTCGATAAGGCATTTAAAGTGCCTGCTGGCTCGACTGTTTATCGCACTGCTATCAACGTCGTGAATCTCAAAGCTTCCGGCACTGATACTGTTCGTGTTGATGGTTTAACTACCACAACCAACACTGAAGCTACTCTGACAGCTTCTTCTGGTGCATTCCCCGCTGCTGGTGCAACAACCAGCTTCGACTTCGGTACTACCAAGTCCGTTGAGTCTAGCGAGATCACCATTAGCGCTCCTTACTCCGGTGCTCTGACAATCGATAATCCCGATGATCAGGCATACGTGATTGTCGAGGTGTGCTACTTCAAGAACGGTGCAGCTCCCGTGGCGGATGACTGCAATGTTCCTTATAAAGTTGAAGCAGGTTCAGGCAACTGATCGTTTAACTGATAACAATCAAACGCCCTCTTGGGGGCGTTTTTTTGTGCCTATAATATTAGGGAAGACAAGAATAGATTATGTCAAACTTATTTCAAGACTCAAAAACAGGTAAATTAGTTGAGTTTATCAATAAGCACGATAAAGAATATGCAATGGTACGTGATGCTGGGGGCAATATTACGTATGTAGGAATTGATCAGTTAGTTCCCTACGACCGCGAAAAAGGTCGGTTAGCCAAAGTAGCAGCGCCTCAAATTGCACCAGAACCTGAAGAGCAACTGCCTACAACTGTTGTACCTATTGAAGATGCACGTTTAAACCTCAACACAGCACCTGCAGAACAGATTGCAAAACGCCTGCCTGGAGTCGGATATGCAACTGCGAAACGAATCGTTGAATTACGCATGTCACTATCAGGTGAACGGTTTGCAAATTTGTCACAACTAGAAAATATTCCACGAGTTAATTGGGAGCAATTAATTGAAGAGGATCTAATTTTTATTAGTTAAACTAGTACTAGTGTTATCAAAAGAGATAGATGCTCACTATTGAAGAAGCACTGCTATTTCAAGCTGTAAAAGACGAAGAAGATCGCGAAACGGCGATTCAACAAGCTGCAGTAGCAGGCGGTTTAGGAGGCGCTGGAATCGGTGTACTGGGTGGCACAGTTCCGCATTCCATTGGAAATACGATTAATAAGGTAAAAGATGGATTGGCAGCTAGACAAGGTTTATCTCCAAAAGTTCCATATGGCACACGTTTAAAGCCAGGCTTTCGGATGGCAGGTGGTTTGACAGGTTTAATTTTGGGTGGAGGACTTGGAGCTGGAACAGCTGCATTAATGAAAAAGGATTCAGAAGCAGGTCAAGTATTAGCAAGTATTCAAGCTAATGGTGGTCAAGTAAGTGCTGATGATGCACGACGACTAGAAATGATATTGGGTGATATCTACAATAATCCTTCTCAAGTGGTGTAATGGAACTCAACGAATACGACAAATCACGAGTTAGGTTCCATTTAGGCTTTAACGTCGGTGCTCAGATCCCTGCTGGCGATCGAGCCAGACTAGAAGAAGCATTATCGTTAATCCCAGATGAGTACTGGCTAGAGCAAGTCAACTATCATATTCAACGATGTGACAATGCTTGGAAAGTAAGTGCATATTTTCCAGACGATATTTTAGATCCGAATGGAACTGGTGTTGTCAACTTTTCACGTCAGGAAGTTATTTCAGGCGATGTTCAAAGGACAATCAATACATCTGATCCACTTAAAGGCGACGAATACTATCGTGAGATTTATTTACGTGAATGTGATCGATTAGCTGAAACATTATACGTACCAAATTATCGTCGTCCTGAAGTCAGACGATACGCCTTTGAACGTTCTGGTGCTGAATTTATTATGGCAATTCCTGGTCCAGCAGATACAGCTGTTGGTTCACGGATTCAACTAAATCAAAGTTGGAGATAATTGTAGAATAGATTTAGATAATTACAGATAGCGCTATGTATCATGGACAGGGAGGACCCCCGAAGATTACATTCAATAAACCGGATCCTCGTGAGTATGAAGCTGAGCGAGCTATGCAAGAACGAGAAGCAATTAAACAACTTCCCGAAGCTGTATCACGGACACGTACAAAGTATGGTGCTGTAACTACTCTCGAAGAAGACATTAAAAATCCAAATTTTTCTCAAGGATCTTCAGCTGCAAACGCACCAGCAACAACTGAAACAACTGGAAGGATTGGTAATGGAATTGCTACGTCATCAACTGTTGTACCTGACCAAGATCCAGACAAAGTGCAAATGGATGCAATCATGAATGAAAAGCATCGGCGTCGTCTAGATATTATTGCTCGGGCAGCGAGTAATGCTGACGATAGCAACAATAATCGTCAACAAACAATGAGGGCTTGATCATGGCAAAAAGTAAACTTCAAAATGCAATGATTCTCGACGAGAATCGTTTTAAACTTGCAAAACAAATGCCTGTTGTTCAAGGCGGTCCTATGAACAACAACCCAATGAACGTAACTAGTATTCAAACGGATAGTGGCAGTTTAAGTGGATTTTCTCAATATCCTTACGGAGATATGGGTGTAGCTGGTTTAGCTGGTGTAGGAACAAATGCTGTGTTTCCCGTAGAAAGGTCAAAATTACCTGGTAATACACCAATGGGCAGACGGCTAAATAATAAAGCCCCTTATGGTTTACAACAGCAGCCGTCAACACAAATGGCAGATGCATTAGAAGGTTCACGTCTTGCTAACGATGCATCTAACCGTGGTTTATTTACTAACATGGCAATGGGTGCAGTTGGTTCTCAAGCAATTGTTCCTGGTCAATTTCCTGGAAACATGCCAAATACTACTGGCCCATTTATGCAGCAATTTATGCCTACAGCGTCAGTTAATCCAATGACGCCAGGTGCTAATAAAACAGTTATCAAAAAGAAATCTAGTAAAAACAAAGGTAAAGCATAATGGCATCTACAGCAACAAACAAACAACCACTTCTGGTTGATCGTGTATTTCATACAACAGTGGCAGGAAATACTTTGACATCAGGATCTGCAACATCCTTAGACATTCTTGGAACTAATGAATCTAAGGTCTTAATGAACTGCTCACAAAATGATGGTGGAATCATCGAAGATTTGTATGTACTAGCACGAAGTACAACCGCTTATAAAGCATTGTTTTACTTCAGTACAAGTATCGACTACCTTCGTCCTACAGAAGCAACCTATGTTGGACAAATTACAAGTTCAACTACAGCAGGCACAAAAACGTCATCTACTGATTTGCCAAAAGTATTAGCACCTCTACCTGGAGCCGGCAGCAGCTCACAAGTATCAGCACTATACGTACCCAAAGGAACAGTTCTGTGGTGCTCACTGCAGCTTGCAGCACCTGCTAATTCTGCTGACACACCAATCATTGGAGCTCAAGGCGGATTCTACTAATGCCTAGAAAGCAAAATGGCTTTGGTTCAGCATCGTCATTTGCCTTTAACAAAGTCAACAATAAAGTAAGCCAAGGTAAGCGACTAGGAGCTGCTGGTTATTATCCAAGTGATCGACAATTTGGAACTAGTGTTCATCGCTCTGTCATTGAGCAATATGATCTGGATAGTAAATGGGTGCGTTGGAGAAAAGGATTAGAGTTTTACTATCAAGCTGCCTGGAATAAACTGCAAAGAAAAAATCCAAACTATGATCCTTACGATCCCACCAGTAAAGAGATAGTAGATTTAGATATTAATGCAAAGCTTTATCAAGGTACAGCTGGTGAAATAGACGTGAAATTTGATGGTTACAGATTTGCGACTAAAAACTCAGATACAGCCAATCACTATGTAATTAAAAGAACCCCTGTCAATCCATTGTCTTTAGGTGTTGTATCATCTGTTCTCAATAATCAAGATACATATTCAAATAATTTTGAAAGAGGAGAAGTCTGGGCACGCGTAACTCCATCAACACAATCATTTATGTTGCGCAATATGATTGGTGAACGCATTACTGATGGAGTTAGTGAAGCATCAATCGCTAATGTACTCACACAAAATGAAAAACCATCTATTTATACAGGCAAAACTCTAGATCCTGATAATCAATCTACAGTAAGAATTACTGTAAGTAAAGCGTCCTTACTAGCATCGAGCCATGTCATTGCTAATGGTGGTGATATAAATAGTATTATTGGTGAGCTTGGTTATGTCAAAGATTTTTATATTGAACAGCCTATTACTTCAGCATTCACCTTTGAGGATGTAAGCAATTATAGTGCAGCAACAGGCAATCAAGATTACTTTACTGTTGATGCTATTTTTACAAAGACTGGAGTAAGTTTTGACATCCTTGATCAAGATAATGAGTTTCCGCCAACACTAATCGACATTTCAACATTAACAAGTCTGTTTACAGCTGCTAATGCGGATATAGAAATATCAGGTAAGTATTTCTATAACAAAGAGCTTTATCAGCGTTTCTTTGGGCAAAAATATTTGACAGCAGATGTTGTTCGATCAGAGGTAACTACAGCATCTTTTGTGGTGTTCCCTTTTACAATATTATCTATCAAAGAAGTGGGAAGCAATGTTGAAATTACATCGGTTCCATTTTTAGGAGAATGTAAGTTATTTGCACCTTTAGGCAGTCAATCAACTATTATCTTTAACGACAAAAGTTTTGCAAAAACAGAAATTGATACAGATGCTGCAGGTAATTACTACCACGAAGATGTGAGAGACGAAAATGGTAACTCTTTGTCTCAATGGACCATTATCGACACTGATGTTGATCCATGGGCACAGACGGTCTTTAGCTCGGGGCAAGGACTTGCCCCTGCTGTGATTTATGCCTGTAGTTGTCCAGCTCATTCCCATGCTCAGTTACGGATGCCTCAAGCGACAGAGAGTGACGAAAAACGCAAGCTCAACAGGCAACAGAGGTTTCCACTTCCAACTGCATTAGGACTTGATCGATTTAACGAGGGAGCTTTAACTCAAATTGGAGGCATAGTTCAATCATGGGCCACGCCTGAATATAAGTTGTCTTACAAACAATGTAAGCATTCAATTGCTGCTCGCTTTATTGAAAGAAACAAAACAAAAGAACCAAATACTTATCCATCATTTTCATCACGACAGCGATTCGAAGAAAAATTAAAATCAGAGATTAATGACATTGGAGAAGAGTTCCGTATGTCCTACGAAAGAAGTGGTTTGAGTACATTGGAAATTGTTTTTTCGATGGCAGAAGCGTTAAACTTAGATGACGCAGAGCTCGCTTTTGTTATCTTAAATTCAAAATAAGTTTGCCGATACAATAGAAGAAAGTGAGCAGGTACTAAAGTGTCAGACGGTTATTCAGGCATAGCAGATGCTTTAAGCAATTTACTTCTTAGAAACGGATCTGTTGCAAAAGATTATCAGCCTAATTTTCAGGGCATTATAGATGGCATTAATGATATCTCCAGAGAGTGGAGTGGAGCTCAACCTGGGTTATACCCCCCTGGGTGGGCAACTTCAGAAACTAATGGAGTTGTAACCGGTACGTATCTATATGCTCCAATAAATGGACAACTATGGTTCGATACACGACATGGCCGCTTAATGATTTATGTGGAAGATGGATTTTATCAAGCTAATGGTGCAGATGTTTTAACACGAGTAAGCGAGACTACTCCAAGCACTGCGCAATCAATTGAAGGAGCATTATGGTATCAACCTTCAACAACAAATTTGTATTTATACGATGGAACAGCTTGGATTAATCTAAGTGTTACTACGGTATCTGCTTTAAAAACCAGCCTATATAATGCTGTTAATACTTCTAGTGATTACGCAACTTTAAAAGCAAACTTATTAACCGCATTGTCGTAGCTAAGATGAATAAGTAGATAGCAATATTAGTATGTTTACACCAGAAGATTTTCAACTATCACTTGAATCACAGTTAAAACTACGAGTAATCAATGACGAAGTTGATTCATGTAAGGACATCGCTGAACTTCAAACACAATTAAAAGCATCAACAGAATTAATGATGAAATATCAGACAATTTTAATTAGACTTTTAAAGGAACAAGTGTCAAAAGATCTTACAGACTTTACTGATAAAATAGAGAAAGGTTTATAAGAAATAACGATGCCAACGCTTGGGGAAAGTAAAATACAATTTGGACGATCGTACGTCTATTTAAATCCTCAAGTTAATGGGCAATATAGTAGTACTGGTGTCTGGAGACTAACTAATCAAGACTTATCGACAGGAGTAGATTCTGCAGATTTAGTCAAATCCGCATTTGTAGCTGCTGGCTCTCCCACTATTAATGTCGGACAGCCAGTTTATATTAATACAGCAGGAACAGCTGAATTAGCTGATGCTTCAGCATTGACAACAGCTCGCGTATTCGGTTTAGCGACAGTTAGTGCATCAGCTGCTGCGCAAATTTCATTTACCAGAAACCAAACTTTAGTTTTACCTAACATCAATGGAATTGTCGACAATGTTTCAAATGGACTTTTAGAGCCTGGTAAATATTATTGGCTTAGTACAAATGCAGGCAAACTAACAAGGACACCTGATACTACGACAACAGGTTCTGTACTGGTTCAGGTTGGACTTGCTTTAACTACGAGTGAATTGCAAATTGAAATTCAAGCCCCTGTGGTAATTTAAAATGGCTGACCGCAAACTAACTGTTTTAAACCCAAACGGTTATCAAGAAATTCTACAAGCAAGCGATCGATTAGTCGTCGGTTCTAACACCTTACTTGCCGCTACAGAGCTGAATGCAGCATTAACTGGTACTACGGCATCTTTTACTGGCAATATTACAATCAATGGAACGCCTTCTGCTAATACAGATGCAACCACAGTATCGTTTGTTAATACAGCAATTGCTGGAGTAACACTTACGGCTTCTGCTCCTATATCAATTAATAGCCTAGATATTCAAATTGCAGGAGCAACCGAAAGTTCTGTTGGCTCAACAAGGTATGCAACAAATGCTGAATGCATTGCAAACAGTTCTGTAGATGCTGCTGTTAAACCTAATCAGTTACCATACATCCTCGATGATCTAACACTTGTAGGCACATCACCTTTAACAATATCTGAGTCACCGGCAAACACATATACGATTGGTGTTAACGCATCAACAACAACTACAACAGGAATTATTCGATTATCAACAACATCAGAAGCTGCTGCTGGTACGATTACAACAACAGCAATGACACCAAAAAATGTTGCTGATGCAATTGCTGCTATTCCAGACGCTACAGACAGTGTAAAGGGTTTAGTTCGTTTAGCTACAGGAACAGAGGCGACGACAGGTACAGCATCAAATGTTGCAATAACCCCTGCTCAACTGACAGCTAAGGTAGATACTGTTGACGTAACAACAACACTTCCTTTAACAGTAACGCAGACAGGAAGAGTGTTTGCATTGGCTGCTAATAATGCTACAACAACTACTTCAGGTGTTGTCAGGTTTGCAACTAGTAGTGAAATAACTGCTGGAACAGCAACGAATGTTGTTATTACCCCCGCCGACATGGAAACACGGTTAGGTGGTTTAGCAATTGTAAGCGCAGATACAACACAAGAAGGTTTAATTGAAATTGCAACTAATGCAGAAGTAGCTACAGGTACAGATAGTGATAGGGCAATTACTCCAGCAGGTTTGAGATATGCATTAGATCAAACAGATTATTTACTAGATGGTGGAACATATTGATTACAATAGTTATAGGATTTTTCCTATATAAAGAAGGTTTTTACCATGAAGATTCAACTAAAGCGTAGCAATGTACTGCAATCTGGTGCCGCAAAAGAACCTACAGCATCACAGCTAGAGTACGGCGAACTTGCAATTAATTATAGCAACAGTGATCCAGCAATCTTTTTGAAAGATAGTAATAACAATATCATTCGTATCAGCGGTGTTGGAAATGTTGCAGATGATGGATTAACTAATGTACCAGCCGGTACAACACCTCCAACAAACCCAACACCTGAGTCAGGAAATCTTTGGTACAACTCTGATGAAGGACGTTTATATATTTACTACGTTGATGCAAATACTTCTCAATGGGTAGATGCAAGCCCTGACAGTTGGGATCCAACTGTTATGCCTGTTACGACTAATCCAGCGGCTCAATCAGGTACTCTGGATGATCGCTACGTCATGGAAAATGGTGACACAATGACTGGTGCGTTATTGCTTGACAATGCAGCAAGTGCCAGTGCGCCTGACCTTAGTTTTGATGGCGACTCAAATACTGGTGTCTATTCACCAGGAGCAAATCAAGTAGCCATCTCGACTAATGGCACTGGGCGGTTGTTTGTTAATGCGAGTGGGAATGTTGGGATTGGAACGTCGTCGCCTTTAGCAAGTGCAGGATTTCTTGGCGTTACAGTTAGCGGCCCGACTGGTGGTATTTATTGGCTTGCAAAAGCTGGCGCTCAAAAAGGTTATTTATACGGGCAAGATAATGATGTGACGTTAGCTTCAACCGATGCGTCTGGCGTCATCCGGTTAGTAACTGGCGGCGGCTACGAGCGGATGCGACTCGACAGCTCGGGCAATATGGGTCTGGGCAATTCAAATCCAGCTGCAGGGGCAAGCGGTGGATCAAACAGAATTTTAAATATTGCAAGCGGCACATCAAGTGGTGTTTCACATATTACTTTTGGCGATACTAATGCAGTAGGAAAAATTGAATCGGTCAACGGTAATGGAACTATTGCTATTAACGCAACAACAGCCGTAACAATAGGTACTAGTGGGTCGTCAACGGAGCGGATGCGAATCGACAGCTCTGGCAGGCTCCTAGTTGGTACGTCTAGTGCGCGTACAAATTATTTTAATAGCACTACATATGGCCCAGGACTTAATATAGAAAGCACATCCAACAATAATCGTGTTATATCTTTCATTCATAATGATGGAGCTAGCGGCGCACCTTTGTTTGTTTTAGGCAACAGTGGCAATAATTCAACGCCAGGCGGAACAGGAACAGTTGCGGCAAATGCTTCATTAGGATTTATTAGTTTTCAAGGCGGAGATGGTACAGAGCTTGTCGAAGCAGCACGCATCACGGGCGCTGTGGATGGAACTCCAGGCGCTAACGACATGCCAGGCAAGCTTACGTTTCAGACAACGGCAGATGGAGGAACCGGCCCGACAGAGCGGATGCGAATCGACAACTCGGGCAATCTAGGGATTAACACTACTGGACCAGCCGCAAAACTAGACGTTAATGGAAATCAAACGTCTAATGTTGTTGCAATGGCTGCATTAGATGTTGATTGCAGTGCTGGAAATTATTTCACTAAAACCATTTACGGCAATAGCACATTTACCTTCAGTAATGTACCATCAAGTAGATCATTTTCATTTGTGCTTGAATTAACGCATTCAAGCGGCACAGTGACATGGCCTTCTTCTGTTAAATTTCCGCTTGATACTGCGCCAACATTGACAACAGGCAAAACACATTTATTTGTATTTGTTACCGACGACGGTGGAAGTCGATTCCGTGGTGCAGCTCTTGTCGATTACGTGAATTAATAGGAGACAGATCAATGGATTTCACAACAAATAAAATTTTATTAGGAGCTTCAGGCGGCGCAGCACCAGAAACATATTATTACACTTATATAAACAGTTTCTACAATTCTGAAGGGATTAGTGGTCCGCCAGCGGTAGATGATGATGGTAATGTATTTTTTGGGTGGAAATCAAAAAGTACATACCCTTATCATATTTATGATGCTCATGACATTGTGCAGTTAGATGAGGAAGGAAACAAGGTTGATTTAATTAAACATTATATGACTCCTAGTTCTGGTGCTGCTGGTAGAGGAGTAGTGGTAAAAAGTAATGGACAAGTCGTTAGTTCTGTTAGAGGTGCAAATAGATATGGAATAGCATCTATAAATTTTGCAACCCCTTCTGTTGTTAGTGCAGCTTATCCAGGTGGTGTATATTCTCAAGTATACATTGAACCTTTTAGGGTATATACGTATGGGAGTAGTGATGTTTATTTGCTAGGAAGATGGACTAACGGTAGCCAACGTGGGCCAAATATTGTCAAACTAAATTCCAGCAATCAATTGCAGTGGTCTAGATTTCTCTATACTTCGTATGGTTACATTCATACGAGTGATCAAGGAAATAATGGCGATATAGCAATATGTACTACAAACAATGGATCAGGCACTGTGGTAGTTGTGGCGAAAATAAATACTTCAGGTTCATTCGTTGCTGGTTCGTATATAAATTATGTAAACGGCTCGAATTTGTTTGAAGTAGCGCTTGATGGTAATGGTGATATGTTTGTGCTGACTAGAGCAACTGAACAGGTTTATAACCCATCTGCATATTGGAATAACGGTATATTAGCCAAATTCAATGGATCTACAGGTGCTCTTATCTGGATGAAAGAGATTAGAAAATACAATACATCTATGAATTATAATTCAAAAATAGCTGTAGGAGATGATGGCGTTTTACATCTAATCACACTGACTGGTATAAATGGAAGTAGTGTTGAGTATATGTATTATCGAATAAATTCATCTGGCACTAACATTTACGAAAGAAAAATATCGCATACAATTCAAGGATACACAGGCTATAACCCAACACTTATAGCAAAAAATAAATGTATTTACATTACTATGGATACTTCTGGTCAAGGTCAATCATATAGCTCTCATCATAATTTAATTATTAAATTACCAGACTCTGGAGATATTACTGGAACGTATAATCAACTTAGTATCACTAATGTAGGAACTTTTTATACAGTACAGAATTTGGGTTCAAATTATAGTACCACTCCATTTGGTGCAAGCAGTGCTTATAGCTTTGGAGATTTCACAAGTCAAACTACAATGTATTCTACTTTTCACACTAATCACAATGCACAAGATAATAATGTAGTTGACTTAACTGGCCCCAACTTTACAAATTACACCCTTCCTTTATAAACCAATGACTTTTGTAAAAACATCTGAAACCAACGAACTTCTTCAATACCCGGCAAGCGTATCTGACCTTCGAAGAAGTTTTCCAAATACAAGTTTTCCAAAAAATTTGGACAA
>JACLAC010016049.1_pt1 | contig 34188 bp, 23 predicted proteins | sample 8027881 | NCBI WGS metagenome assembly JACLAC01 (sample SAMN15725517, study PRJNA655200) | protist metagenome | isolation source: fluorescence activated cell sorting (FACS) single amplified genomes of... | place: Spain: Blaines Bay Microbial Observatory, Mediterranean Sea | collected 2016-01-19 | reverse complement strand
GCAGATAATTCCCCAAGGTCAGTGCATGCTTTTGGAGGTTTTCTTCTTCAATCACATCCAATACGGCGTTACCCACTGCCGCAGAAACAGGGTTTCCACCAAAGGTGTTGAAGTATTCCATTCCATTGGCAAAGGCTTCTGCAATTTCGGTAGTGGTGATCACAGCTGCGAGAGGATGTCCATTACCGATCGGTTTTCCCAGAGTAACAATATCTGGAACGACTCCCTGTAGTTCAAATCCCCAAAAGGTTTTCCCCACCCTACCAAAACCAACCTGTACCTCATCGGCAATGCACAGTCCTCCACGCTTGCGAACTCCAGCATAAGCGGTCTGTAGATAATTTTCTGGAAGAACAATCTGTCCTCCACAACTCAAAATTGATTCGCAAATGAATCCAGCCAACCCGGTTTCGGATTTTGCGAGTGATTCTGCGTGCTCAATGACCTTTCCCCCATAGGCTGAGCCTGGATCAGGGTGATGCTCTCTGTACACTCCACGATACGCATCAGGCATGGGAGTGGTTCTTACCCAGTCTGGTGCTCCTTTTCCACCAGGCCCATTGTGCTTGTACGGACTCAAGTCGATCAGAGATTTTGTATGCCCATGATAGCCAACGTCCACCACCACCATTCCCTGAGCTTGGGTGTGGGCTTGAGCTAGTCGTAGCGCCAGTTCATTGGCTTCACTGCCAGTACAAACCAAGAAACAGACGTTCAGTGGGTCAGGAAACAAGCCACACAAGCGCTCTGCGTACCTGACGAGTTCGGGGTGAAGATAGCGAGTGTTTGTGTTGAGTAGGCTACTTTGTTTTCTTTGGGCTTCGACAACCCTCGGATGACAGTGCCCGACATGAGCAACATTGTTCACACAGTCAACAAAGCGACGCCCGAGAGAATCAATCAGGTAGACTCCCTCTCCCCGTAAAATAGTGAGCGGCTTTTTGTAGGACAGAGAGAGGTTGCGTCCCATGATGTGGAGACGTCTTGCCAATAAATCTTGTGGCAGGCCTTCCGGTTCTACCCAGGATTGCTCTTGGATTCCGAGTAAACGATAGGGATTGGGGCTGAACTGCTTCCAGAAACTTTGTTCGGAAGGCAAGGCGACACCCGGGAAATCGGTTTCCCATCCCATTCGATGACCGATTACCTGCAAGTGTAAATGTGGAGGCCAGTTGCCATTTCGGGGTGATGCTCCGATCCTCGCAATACGAGTCCCGGCTTGGACGAAGTCTCCCGGTTGCCAGAGTGCTAGGCATTCTGGATCAAGATGGCCGTAGAGCGTGAAGAAGTTCTCTCCATTCAGATCCTCATGCTGCAACATGAGTGTAGGGCCATAGTCCTGCTCTTGAGCGTTATCATGAACTGTGACGAAGGTCCCATCCAGTGGAGCAAATATGGGAGTTCCAGCTAGTCCGAAAACGTCCAGTCCCAGGTGTACGGTCCGTGACTCTAGATCCTGCTGAAATTCAGGTGCCGTGTAGCAAAGTCGAATCTCATCATAGAGTCCAAGAGCGAAGATCTTTTGTGCACTTTCAATGGCTTGTTGAATGCGAGCAGACTGTTCCTCAACTTCACCACTCAGCCAATCGCTGGTAGGGCTCTCGATTCCCAGTGGCAAGAGCAGGGTGTTGTCGGGAGTGAGAGCTTGGCCCATCACTGGAAAAAAAAATTGTTTTTCCAAAATAGTTTCTAGAGAAACCTTTCGGTGGATAGGGGAATGGCCACAGGCGAATCTTGAGCGGGCAATACCTTCCTCCAGTGAGAGATCCTTTAAGCGTTGAAGTAACTCTCGAATTGGTTGTTGACTGATCAAGAGATATTCATTTTCCGGCTGCTCCTGAATTTGTTTTGCAGCCATTACGATGCTCACACCGAGTCGCATGAGTGCCATTGGCCAGACAAACTCGGCCTCCAGCAAAGAGAGTGGCCTGGCTTGACTGAAACCACTGAGCGTTGCCTGCAATGCTTTCCAAGGAGCTATTTGACCAAGAAGAGTATAGGCCAAAGTCACAGCTGCTTCTGCACAAGTCCAGGAAACAACCATGTCGCCAAAGTCGATCAAGCTCAACTCTGGGGGTCCTTCAAGCTTACCATGAACCAGCACGTTGTAGTCGTTGGCGTCGTTCTGAATCAGGGAACGAGGTAAGTCTGTCTCCAGAGGTCGTCCATACCTGTCGTATAAGCGTAGGGCCTGCTCCAGAAAATTCTTGAGTAAGGGATCTGTCACTAGGGAAAGGCCTTCTTCCACAATTTGCAAAGCTTGATCAGGGTGCCACGGCAGTTCTGGATTGGGATCTGGAACAGCAAGGGTAGAGAGCGAAGTGGCAACTCGTCCCATCAAGTGACCAACGGAATGAAAAAGTTCGGTGGTATGTGGTCTGAATTCGGCGAGAGGAGTGCCTGGCTGCCAGCTTTGCAAGCGTAACCAGCAGGTACTTCCATTCTGTAGGCTTCCCTGGGAAATAAAACGTCCAGCCTGATCCGCCAGTGGGTTTGGTACCAGACCGCCCAGTATAGAGTTCAGGTGCTGCATCGCTCGAATTTCAGTCTTCAGACTCTCCAGAGGAACCTCAGCATTCACTACCTTGAAAGTGTTTTTCTCTCCGCTCGCCAAGCAGAGTTGAAAGTTACGGTCTCGTTCCCCAGGCAGGGTAAACAGTTGCCCCGTCAAGCCGTAGTGTTGAGCAAGCAGTTCCAGCGCTTCTGCTTCAGTAAGTTGCGGAGGTGTCATTTTTTTGAAATAGGCGTGGTTCTTCGTTCCAGCCACTTTAGCAAACTGGCAGCCGCAAGGGTAAGAACGACATAAAGAATCGCAGCTGTATTGAACGGAGCAAAAGGAAGAAAACTACTCGCTTGGAATTCGCGCATTCGTTGGGTGGCATCGCGAACTGAAAGAATGGACAGGAGTGCCGTGTCCTTCAGCATTGCGATGAATTCATTACCAAGTGGTGGAATGACGATGCGCAGGGCCTGTGGCAGAATAACCAATCTGGCGGTTTGCCATCGGTCGAGTCCAAGTGTTCGGGCTGCCTCTACCTGCCCTTTGGGAACAGCCTCGATGCCAGCCCGGAAAATCTCTGCCATGTAGGCCGAGTAGCCCAGACAGATTGCAAACACTCCCCGGATCATATTGGGCAGGTCAATAAACCCATCGGTGGCTTGTTTGACGGCTCCACTGAGTGGCAAACCCACGTAGAGGATAATCACCAGCATGGGAATCCCACGTAGGATATCAATATAGAATTCAGCAAAGACAGCTAGTGGATGCATCCGGTGCTGCCATCCTCCGAAGGTCAGCAATCCAAGTAAAAAGCCGAAGACACCAAAGACCATTGCGGGTGTTCTGTATTCATCGGCTAGAAACTCAGTGCGCCAAAGAATAGGGGCTTCTGCAGGAAGGGCTGATTCTGGGAGAAAAGCGGCGCTGATTCTTTTGTCTTCTGCATAGAGCTCCAGAGCTTGCTCAACATCCCTAGCAGCGCGGATCTGCATCTCCACACCATTGTCGAACTCGCCATAGCGCAGCGTGTCTGCTAAGCGTTGTGGAGTGTCCTTGATGAAAGCGGCACGTCCCTCTGTGGTTCCAATCAAGACATACTGTTCTTGTGGCATTTGAGAGAAGATCAACCCAATGCCTAGCAGTATTCCGGCAATCACCCCGTAGCGTCGATAAATGTTAGGGTTGCGTTGCAGGGATAGCATTCCCGCTAGAACCAGTCCAAGGATAGCGGAGGCCACATAAGCGAAAATGGCTGCTCGGAGGGTCAGCAATAAGCCAGTAGCGAAGCTTAGTCGTGCAACCAGAATTAAGAAGAGTAGGCTTCCTCCTTGGAGGATCAGCAGTAAACGCCAAATCCAACGGTTGATAGTCTCTGGCAATTTCTTAGTGAGACCGACTGCACCGAGCAAGGTAGTCCCAAGAAGATAGGGCCACCGCAGAGTCTCCAGCCATCCTTGCATCCAGGCCTGTCCTTCTGGAGTAAGGGCTGGATAATTGACCTTGGGATCTCGGAATGGATTGCTGCGGGCATCCAGTAGGTCTCCAATCACTGAATCCCAGAAAGGCGCCAAATCCCATCGTGTGAGGAGCCAGGACATCAACAACAAGTGCAGCACCAGTCCCAACCAGGAGACTTCACGAGGATAGGAAAGCCAACTTGGAGATTTGCGAACAAGAAGGACGGGGATCAATCCGCTCAACAACCCCAGCAGCAAAACCAGGAAGATCTGAAAGACTTCTGCAGCACCTTCCTCAACACCAACGATGAAGGCGAGGGAGCGGCTGTAGTTGGTGGAAGTGGCGAAGAGATAGATGAAGAAGGGCGCGCTGGCCAGCAGCACAAGATTGCTGGCCCGAAGCTGAAGCCACTCCGGGCCGATGCGCCTTGGTGAAGGGTCGGTCATGAGGCGCGAGTCAAATTATTCGCTCCAGTATTTCAGGACGAGCTTATCGAGCGTGCCGTCAGCTTTGACCTGGGCAAGACCGGTGTTGAAGGCGTCAACCATCCCATCCCCTTCACGGAAAACCAATCCCAGAGGATCACTATTGAGACCACGAATGCCGACAACCAATTCACCGGCAAATTGCTGCTCGTAAGCCGCAGCCGAAGTGCCGTCAATCACCAAGCCATCGACATCTCCGTTACGCAGGGCCTGAACCGCGGCGGCAAAGGTGTCGAAAAGAGCGACATTGTTACGGCCAACCAACTCTTCGGCGAGTTGAGCATTGGTGGTTCCAGTTTGTGAAGCCAACTTTCGACCAGCCCCTTTCATGTCATCCAGTGTCATACCCTCGTCATCAACACGGACCATGATTGCCTGGCTAACCACGAGATATGGATCACTAAAGTCCATTTGCTTGTCGCGTTCTGGTGTGATGGAAACACCAGAGACAACCATATCGAATTCGCCCTGCTGTAGCGCAGCAAAGATTCCATCCCAGGCTGTGGTCACGAACTGGGGTACACAGTTGATTCGCTCACAGATGGCATCAATCAAGTCCACATCAAAACCAATGATCTCTCCAGTTTTTTCATCCACCATTTCCATTGGAGGGTATGTGGTGTCTGAGCCAATGCGTAGCACCTTGCCACCTAAATCAGCGGCGTGCACCCAACCAGTAAAAAGCATTAAAGTTGCGGCAATAATGAATCTTTTCATAAGGAATTCCCTGCTGAGAAGTGAACGTTGAAATGAAACTACTATGAACGACCGAGGGACTGTTATAGGGGAAATCCTGACTCGGTTGCAAGAAAAACTAGCCCTGCCAAATTCATCTGTCAGGATTGTCGATTTCAAACTCCTCTCTGTGGACCCTTGTGTTGGACAAAATAAATCATAACTTCATTCTGACTAATCATTGAACACAACTGGAAAAACGTGGGTTTGTTGCTATCGTATGCTTTTTAGCAAATCGGAGCCAATATCTGGGGCTGCTTTGCTTTCAGAAGTTCCTATGATTCTCAAAAATTTTAGCAGTTTGCGATATCCAAGCAGTATTCTAATGGATTCTAATCGACTATGAAGATTCGTCACATTCTCTATTGGTTTCTTCCCACGCTAATTATTGTTTCTACCTTAGGGATTCATCTCTTTGAGTACCTGTTGGCTGGGAACGCCGATTCAGACTATGGAAGCCTTTTCAATAGCTTCTACTGGACGATTGTGACTGTCGCAACGGTGGGCTTCGGAGACATGTCGCCAGAAACTTACTGGGGCCGAGTGTTCACTGTTTTTGTGATTATCGGGGGGGTCCTGAATTACTCACTGATTGTCTCTACCTTGACAACCAAATTAGGTGAATATCGTTCATCACGTGAAAAGGGTTTGGATCCAGTTAAGAAGCAGGGGCACATCCTTGTTTGTTCGGATGATCCAGCCTGGATGACCAAAATTCTAGGACAAAATCAGCAGTTGGTTCAAGAGGGTAAGATCGTAATCGTTTCTCCATCAACTCAACATCCCTTATTAACTACAGAGTACAAGGACGTCAATTGGGTTGCAGGGGATCCCCAACAGGTGGAAACCTTGCTCAAGGCCGCAGCCACATTTGCTCATACGGCCTATGTCTATTTCAAGAATAGCAACCAAGGATTGATTACGGTGTTGCAATTGGAAACGCTTAGCAAGGGAGAACTGATCACCCTAGCTCAATATGTGGGAAGCGATTTTCGTAAATTTTTTGCCGACGTGGGCTGCGATCATGCACTGAATCCATATGACCTGTATGTGCCAATGATGCTGCAAGCATTTCGCTCACAGGGGGGGCCTTCTTGGATTAGAGGAGTGGTTCATCAGTCACAGGAACACCAACTGGAAACAAAACCACTGCTATCGAAATTTGCGGACAAGACCTGGATAGAATACGTGCATGCAACCAAACGATCAACGGGGCATATGCCTCTAGGGATTGTGATGGAGGAGGTTGTGCTGATCAATCCCAGCTCCGAGCACGTCTTACGTCGAGATAACCAGGTGATCCAATTACAGTCTGTTGCTGAGCGCAAGGGAGGCGACTTGGAAGAGCATGGGATCGAAGTGTTTGGGATGGATGATATTCGTATCGATGGTCATCTACTGATCAACTCGGACAACCCTATTTTTATCCGGCGCATGCTGAGAGAGCTATCCCGTGGGGAGTTGGGAGATCATATCGTAGTTTTGACGAGCTTGCCCCAGTCGGAGGAAATTCCAGAAAATCTTTCAGTAGAGTGGATTCAGGATCCTACTAACAGCGAGGAAGCTTTCCGAAAAGCACGGGCATCCCTGGCCAAGGTGGCCTTTGTTGACCATCTGCAAGATGGCCAGACCTTTATGGCTGTACTGTGTCTGGAACAGGAAACAGATGGTGAAATTTTTACGATTGCAACCTTTCGTGATGATAACTTTGACCAGCATCTCCTCAAGGTGGGCTGTGATTTCTGTCTCAAGTTCGATGATCTGGTTGTTCCAATACTCGCCCAGTCTGCCAACAACAGTGGTCTTGGTAATCTGGTGAGCCAGTTACTATCCAACGATCTGAGTACCCAGAGTCTGTTTGTCCGTCGCCTGAGCTACGATTGGACAACGGCTAACTGGGAGGAAACAATCCTCAAGATCAAAAAAGAATACGGCTACCTTCCTGTTGGGTTGATTCGTCGAGGAACCAACAAACTGCTGGTAAATCCACATTTTGGTCAATTGGTCAACCCTGGGGATAGTTTGATCTTCATCGCTAAGGAGTCCGCATTGCGAGGTCAACATCTGTTTGATTTGAATCATACGGATCAGGTTTTTGCACAGTCATCTCCAACCAAAGCTCCAGAAAAAACAGAGAAAGGCACTGATGAAGAACACTTAACACAGCAGGCCCTCAAACTGCTGCGTCAAGGTGGTGATGCCAGTGCGGCTTATCGTTTGCTGATGCAGGCAGCAACGCTGGGCAGTGCCGAGGCAAAGTATGAACTTGGCATCTTGAATTTCCGTGGAAAAGGCATTCCTAAAAATCTGGATGAAGCCTACTACTGGTTCCGCGAGTCAGCTATCTCTGGTTATGAACAGTCTCAGAATGTGCTCTCTACCATTAGAATTTTACGAGAGACCGAACAGAAATTTGAGGAGACAGAAGACCAGATCCCAGAATTCAATCCAGAAATGCTGAAGATGTTTAACCCAACACAGCGACGCTGGTTTGCACGGATGGTAGTGGCCATGGTCCAGGCAGATGGTCGAGTTGATTTGCATGAGCGTGCCTTCGTGCACTCAGCCATCCAACTCCTGTCAGACCAAGCGGATATCCTTGATCTGGAAGAGTATTTCCTGCATGGAAAGTGTCCTGAAGTCGAGCCAATTGAGCTATCCAAGGAATTGAGAGATCGCGTCCTGGATAGCCTGCTCAATGTTGCAACGATTGATCGGCATTTTGATGAAGCTGAGTGTCATCTATTGAGGAAAATTGCTCAGTCATTGGGCTGTGATGAACAAACCGTGGAGCAACTTTTGGAGATCGGCAATACCCGGGTGCAACAGTTTCACTCGACCCAACTTCACGCACCAAACGTTCGTGCACGTGTTTGATACTATCTAGACCTGTCCTCTGAAAAAATGGATCCACATACCTGGTTGATCTATTCAGTCGCTGCTCTCGGACTCTCCCTCTCTCCGGGGCCAAACGGCCTACTCGCTCTCACCCATGGTGCTCTTTACGGATGGCGTCGAACTCTCAGCACGATCGCTGGTGGAGCGGTGGGGTTCACAATCCTCGTTGCACTCTCGCTATTTGGGATCGGCGCACTGCTTCAATCCACGTTGATCGGTCTGACCATTCTCAAGCTGGTTGGCGGGGTCTACCTGATCTGGCTTGGTATTCAAGTCTGGCGAGCCCCACCTGTGGGAGAAACGCTTGCGCCTGTATTGCAGAGTTCTCGTAAGAGGACGCTCTTTCGTCAGGGTGCCCTTTCGGCGGTGACCAATCCCAAGGGGATTCTCTTCTTTGCCGCCTTTTTGCCCCAGTTTGTTGATCCGCAGCGAGAACTCGTCCTGCAGTTTGTCTTGATGGCGGCTACTTTTGTGCTGATTGAGATTGTTACGGAGCTTTGCCTGGCCAGCTTGGCGCAACGGATTCGCCCTTGGTTGCAGCGGGTGGGACAGCGTTTCAACCAGATTTGTGGAGGGCTTTTCATTGCGATTGGCTTAGCGCTTCCCCTGAGAAGCTGAGCAGAGACCTTGATTTACTCCCTGCGAGGTAGGTTATTGACAAAGCTGTTGATCTCATTATTTTTGTGTAAGCAAAAATAAAGGAGATAATATGGAAATCCTTACTCAACTTGATCCAGACTTTCAACTTGATACGACTGCCCAACTCTTCAAGGCACTTGCGGAACCAGCCCGTCTACGCATTCTGAATTTACTTGTTCACGGAGGAGAGCTTTGCAATTGCCAGGTGGAAGCGGTCACAGGTTACCGAAATCCTAAAATTTCCCGCCATTTCCAGTTCCTCAAACACGCGGGTCTGATCCAGTTTCGTCCTGAAGGCACCTGGATTTTCTACTCACTTCGTCAACCTGAAAGTGATCGACTTCAAACTGTGCAGGCGCTGCTGCCTTTGCTTGCTCAGTGGCATCCGATCTGTGCTGAGGATCTGGAGCGCTGGAAGACCATTGCTCAACTACCCTTAAGTGAGATCTGTTCACGCTGATCCTACTTCATTTTCAAGAATTTCCTTGTAGAAACAACCTTCCTACACCCCAAGAGTGAATTGAGAACGCATATGGCACGCATCGCTATCAACGGCTTAGGCAGAATTGGCAAACTTTTACTCAGAGCACTGATTGATCAGGGGGTTCAACCTCATGAGATTTGCTTACTGAATGATGCTGTAGGTACTCCCGAATTGCACGCACATCTTCTGGAATTCGACACGGTTCATGGCCGCTGGCCGGCTCAGATCTCTTTTGATTCAGAAAGTATCAGAGTTGAGGATCGAAAGATCCCAATGCTAGCGCTTGAAAGGATTGAGCAGTTGCCTCTGAAAGAAGCGGGTGTTGATCTGGTCATTGATTGCACAGGTTTTTTCAAGACACCGGAGCGAGTTCAGCCGTATTTTCAGGCAGGAGTCAAAAAGGTGTTGGTCTCAGCTCCCATCAAGAGTGAATCAGCCCTTAACCTGGTCTATGGGATCAATCATCATCTGTATGACCCTTTGCAGCATCATTTGATCACGGCAGCCAGCTGCACAACCAATTGTCTGGCTCCAGTTGTTAAGGTTCTGCATGAAGAGATCGGCATTCAGCATGGATCAATCACAACCATTCATGATGTGACCAACACGCAGACCATTGTGGATCGCCCTGCCAAGGACTTGCGACGGGCTCGCTCGGCATTGAACTCACTGATCCCGACGACAACAGGTTCTGCAACGGCAATCACTCTGATTTATCCTGATCTAAAAGGACGTTTGAACGGTCACGCGGTTCGAGTACCTCTGTTGAATGCATCGCTGACGGATTGTGTTTTTGAACTGAAGCGTCCCACCACGGTCGAAGAGGTAAATCAACTCTTTGAAAACTACGCCAATGGTTCGTTGCAGGGGATCCTTGGGTTCGAACGACGCCCACTGGTTTCCACAGATTACGTTAATGATCCTCGTTCTGCGATTATTGATGGACTCTCTACGATGGTGGTGAATGGTACTCAAGTGAAGGTCTATGCCTGGTATGATAACGAATGGGGCTATGTGATGCGGATGGCCGATTTGGCAAAAATGATTCTCAACCGACTGTAGTGATGAATGCTGAAATAAGCTCGAGTTCAAAAGGATTTATCGCCTACTTGGCGGTCACTGCAGCCTATTGGTCATTCATGCTGACTGATGGCGCCCTGCGGATGTTGGTCCTGTTGCATTTCCACACCCTTGGATTTTCACCCATTCAATTAGCCTATCTATTTGTTCTCTACGAAGTCGCGGGAATGGTCACCAACCTCTCCGGAGGGTGGGTTGCTGCTCGTTTTGGACTCACAAGCACGCTATTTGTCGGACTTGGTCTGCAGGTATTGGCTTTGGGTGCCCTCACCCAATTAGATCCGGGTTGGACGGTCAACCTCTCGGTAGTTTTTGTGATGTTGGTTCAGGGAGCGAGCGGTGTTGCCAAGGATCTAACCAAGATGTCTTCCAAGTCAGCGGTGAAGCTGCTGGCACCAAAGGAGGAAGGAAGACTATTTCGCTGGGTGGCACTGTTGACAGGTTCGAAAAATGTAGTGAAAGGCTGTGGCTTTCTCTTGGGAGCCAGTTTGTTAGCTTCCGTTGGGTTCTTCTGGTCGATTGTCGGCATGGCGTCTGTACTGGGTTTGATTTTAATGACTCTGCTCCTCTTCATGCCATCTGGACTACCCAGAGGCAGAAAGAAGGCGAAGTTTTCCGAGGTTTTTTCCAAGTCCCACAACGTGAATTGGCTCTCAGCTGCACGGATTTTTCTTTTTGGAGCCCGAGATGTTTGGTTTGTTGTGGGGATCCCGATCTATTTCTACGCAGTTCTTTCAGATGGTAGCAAAGCCGGCAACTACGAAGCTTTCTTCCTCATTGGGACTTTTATGTCCTTTTGGATCATACTCTATGGAGTGGTCCAAGCGATGGTTCCCAAGTTGTTGCAGGCTGACTCACGCTCCGAAAGGGAACTGGTTGGCGCTACCCGGAACTGGGGGCTGATCCTCTTTTTGGTTTTAGTGACTCTTGCCATTACGAGCTTTTTCTTACAAGAAAACTCCTTCTGGTTGACTCAAATTTTAGTGGCTGGACTTGCCATTTTTGGAGCAGTCTTTGCGGTCAATTCTTCGCTTCACTCCTACCTGATTCTTGCCTTTACTCAAAGTGAACGAGTGACCATGGATGTGGGTTTTTACTACATGGCTAATGCCGCGGGGCGTTTGCTGGGAACACTTCTCTCCGGTTGGACCTATCAGATTGGTGGGCTCGTTGGGTGCCTGTCAACCGCAACGCTGATGGTGGGAGTCAGTGTGCTAGCAGCCATCCGGTTGAAGTCAGGATACGAGCCCCAGGTTGTCAACTGATGGAACCTGCTATCTCCTCACCATTCACTCCCTCCCTGGCTTTTTGTGGCTATTCTGGTTCTGGTAAGACCGAGTTGCTGCTCCATTGCTTGAAATTACTAAAAGCACGCGGATTTTCACCAGCTGTGCTCAAAAGTTCTTCAGAAGTTCACGTCGCAATTGCCAGCAAGGATAGCCAGAGATTTTTTGATGAAGGAGCCGTTGGTGTGGGTTTTGTCGATCCCGCTCAGGTTCTTCTACACTTACCTGGCAGAGATTTCTTTCAGAGATCTGTTGATTCAGAAGTCCAACTCCGACGCCAAGTTTCCTTCGATATTTTGCTACGTGAGGGAGGTAAGCAATCAAGTGGCTGGAAGGTGGTTTGTCTTCACCCCAGCCAAGGAATTCCTGTGCTAGACAACTCAAGCGTTCTTGCATTTTGGGCTGGAGTTCCTGGTTCAAAAAAACTAGCACTGGCAGATCAGCTGACAATACCCTGCTTTGGCCCGGGAGAAGAGATCAAACTACTAGATCATTACCTCGAAAAACTCCGAACAATGCGAAGGCAGCAAACACTCAAAGCCGCTGTCCTCGTCGGGGGGCAATCTTCTCGAATGGGCCACCCCAAAGCTTGGATGCAAATCAGCGGTCGCCCGATGGGATTGAAATCAGCCCATCTGCTCGAAGAATTATTGGGAGTAGGTAGAGTCGTGTTTGGAGGTTCCTTGCCTCCTATTCCAGAGGATTGGTCATTCTCCAATCATCAAGAACTTGAGCGTTATGCTGTGATCCCAGATCGTGTGCAAGGCTTTGGTCCGTGGGGTGGACTGCTTGGGCTGTGGGAATCAGAACCAAATACAACCTGGCTGGTAGTTGGGTGCGATTATCCAAGGTTGCATCTTGAAGCACTGGAGTGGTTGTTGTCCAAGAGAGATCCTCTACGACTAGCTACCCTGGCTCGCCATCAAATCGGTCCCTTGGAAACCATGATTGGGATTTACGAACCAGGTTTTCGCTATCTGCTGGAAGCCGCATGGCTAGATGGAGGTAAGCAGATCAATCGGAGAATGCAGCAATGGCCCCTGCAGATCTTGAATGTACCAAAACACCTGGAGGTATGCTGGCAAGGCATCAACACTCCAGCCGACCTAGAACAATTGCTTCAGCAGACAGCTGTCCAACAACAGTAGCTATGAGTTCACGCGAAGAATGACAATAGAAACTCTCTTCCTGTTGAGCAGCGGACTCTTTCTTGGCTGGTCACTGGGCGCCAACGACGCAGGCAACGTCTTTGGGACCGCAGTCGGCAGTCGAATGATCCGTTTTTCGACAGCTGTGGTCGTTTGTAGCATTTTTATGGTGCTTGGAGCCGTCTGGAGTGGGGAAGGTGTTTCCAGAGGGTTGGTTGAATTGGGCTCAGTGAATATACTTGGTGGGGCTTTCATGGTAGCCCTGGCCGCAGCAATTGCTGTTTTCCTGATGCTGCGAACCGGGATTCAGGTTTCGACCACACAGGCCTTGATCGGCTCTTTGCTGGGTTGGAATGCCTTTGCTGGGGTTGCAACGGATATCACTGTGTTTTTACAGGTTGTCTCCACCTGGGTGCTTGGGCCTCTGCTGGCTGCAGCGATGGCGATGGCGATGATGTGGGCAGCAAAGTTGATCCTGCGCAATAGCCGAATTGGGTTGATTCGTCTGGATGGCTATACGCGGCTGGCCTTGCTTGGTTCTGGGGCGCTGGGTGCGTATAGTCTGGGCGCTAACAATATCGCAAACGTCGTTGCGGTCTTTTTACCATCACAGCCTTTCCCTGCTCTTAGCTGGCAGGGCTTTGAAAGTTCACCAACGCAGCTATTGCTGCTGGTTGGAGGAATCGCAATGGCCTCTGGAGTGTTGACCTACTCCAGAAGGACCATTGAATTGGTTGGGTCTGGCCTGGCAAATCTGTCACCTTTGGCGGCCTGGGTGTGTGTCAGTGCTCATTCCCTGGTCCTACTGCTTTTTGCTTCCGCCAGTTTGAAAGCTTGGTTGGATTCAATGGGTTTGCCCTCACTGCCCTTGGTGCCGATTTCCAGCTCTCAGGCAATCTTGGGGGCCATCCTTGGAGTTGGCTTGTTGCGTGGTGGGCGTGAGGTCAATTGGGGAACCGTAGGCAGAGTGGCCCTGGGCTGGCTGGTAACTCCACTGGTCGCGAGCCTGCTTTGCTTTTTGGGACTTTTTGTCCTCCAAAATGTCTTCTTACTTCAGGTAGTGGGTGGTTGAAATTTGGGCTCTGTCACCACTAGGAACTTTGTAGAAAGCCTCCCTTTTTGATTCGCCTCTTTCAATTTGTTTCAGCCATTATCTTTTCCTGCCAGTCGTCGTGCCACCAGCATTAAGCATGTCCCTCCCAAAGCAATGATCGCAGCTACCTCCATCAATGATGCGTAGTACTCACCCTGATGCAGGGCAAACACCACCGAAGCTCCCAGCGTTGATAAGACTCGACTTACATCTACCAGGGAGGTTGACAGTCCTAAGCGCCCCTTGATTGCTTCCTGCAGGTAACTGATGTTGATGCTCAACAGTGCAGCAATTGCCAGAGCCGCAATCCCCTGCAAAAAGAGAACTTGCAGCACAGTCTCGGCAATCGACATCAATCCAAGATACAACGCAAAGATCGCAGAACTGGCGGCCAAAATGGCTTCCTTGCTCAACCGTAAGGCTAGGTAGCCCCAAGCAATCATACAGGGCACTTCCACCGCAGCAGCCACTGATGCGTTGATACCGACTTGCTCCAGTGTCCCTCCCAGGTCTCGCATTATGACAAGGGGGAGGGCCGTGATGTTCAGCTGCAAAGCTACAGACCCCAGAATGATTCCTGAAATACCAATCTTGTAGGGATTGCTGATGTAGGCTTTGGGGAGAGTGCTAGCGTCGGCAGCTTCTACCTTCTTGCTTGCTTGCCCAATTCTGGCGGAAGGCTGGGTCCAGAGGAGTCCAAAGAGCAAAGTGAAAGCGATGTGTGTTCCCGAGGCAAAGGCGAAAACGGAGAAACTGGAAGTCTGCACAGCCAGCCAACCGGCAACAGGAGGAAAGACGACCCAGGCAACCGTAAAGATCGTCCTCAGAAACGAAAGGATCAGCTCCGCTCGGTCTGGTGTCTCCTGGTCCAGATAGGCTCTGGAGTAGGCAAAAGTCTGGGAGAAGAGCGCATTGCTAAAGGGTAGCAGCAGACAGTAGGCCGCAATGAAGGCAAATGGACTTTGCCAAATCCACACAAGTCCAAAACCGAGTGCTCCCACAAAGGCACAAAGAATGACGAGCCATCGTCGATCGTTGATCTTATCAGAGAGCCATCCCAGCGCCACTCCCGCTGCTGCTCCAGCAAAGGCATTGATCGCCATGACTGCAGCGTAGGTCATATTGGAAAGCTCCAAGGCCTCCACCCCAATAATCGCTCGAAAAGGAAATGTGGATGCGTTGCCGGCTCCAGCAAAGAAGATGTTCAGGCTCAAGATTCCCAGTACGGGAGAAATCCAGAATCCAGCTAATTTTGTTTGCATCCAATCACTATGGAAAGTTGTACAGAGAACAAATCTCTGATTCAGCGGTCAGAGGGCAGCGTTTCAGCCAATAACAAAACTTGGAACCAATTGTAGAGTTTGGTTCTTATCATGAGAAACAAGGTGGGGTAGAGTCGACTAGGTTGGAAAAAACCGGGCTGGTCAGAAAAAACTGGCCAATGATTGCATCTGTCTGCGGTAGTCCATCTGTTTTTCAGTGACAGGCTAGGCCATTCTTTTGGTGGCAATCAGCAGTACTTCATCTGCTACATCCTCTGCTAGATCAGAGATCCCTCCCAATCGTTGAAGCATCGCCTTGTACTGGAACTGGCGTGCCAATTCAAGGGAATCATCTCGAAACACTCGAACCAATAACTGCTGTTCTACTCGATCCACCTCGCTTTCCTGACGGGCGACTTCTTCCGCATGACGAGGCACGGAACGCAGATCTGAGAAAAGTGAGTCCACAGTGGCGCTCAACGCACGGAGACAACTATGGGTCTTATGAAACATCAATACTAGGGGAGGTCGGAAATCATTGGGGAGTGGAGGGAGTTCCAGCAGCAACTCTTTGAGGGAATGGCGACATTGACCAGGAATACGATCAAGCTTGGTGAGGAGGCGCAACACATCATCCCTGGAATCAGGCATGAGCGCTTCCCGCAGCAGCAATTGCTGAATTTTACGTTGCAAGTCGTCTAACTCGGATTCCAGGCGATCAACCTCTTGAGCGCGCTGCTCACACTCGGCAAGGTTGCCGTCCAGGTAGGCGGTCAAGGCCTCTCGATGATGAAGAGCCAGATCTTCTAAGTTCCTCAATAGAAACCTGATCAGGTCCTCAACTTGTTGCTGCTTGCGAAATAGGGAGAGCGTCAACATGCTCAGATGATCGCATGGCGAGCTTTGGCAGAAAGCCACTCACTGAAAAGCACAGTCAGGAAGATCATCAGTAGAATCAAGGTCACTTGAGGCCAAGCTAAAATGTTCAGAGATGCCTGAAGTTGCAGCCCAATTCCTCCAGCTCCAACCAATCCTAAGACCGTGGATTCACGAATGTTGATGTCCCAGCGGAAGACAGAAACACCAACAAAGGTAGGAAGAATTTGTGGAACGATGCCATAGGCAATCACCTGGGAACGACTGGCTCCTGTTGCCTTGATTGCTTCTACCTGGTTTTCATCAATCTCTTCAATGGCCTCATAGAGTAGTTTGGCAACAAAGCCAATGGATCGCAGGGCAATCGCAATGATTCCGGCCAGTACCCCGGGTCCCAGAATAGAGACCAACAATAGGGACCAGATCAATGAATTAATGGATCGCGATGAAACGATGACTAGTAGGGCAATTGGTCGCAGGAGTGTGGGGCTTGGTGAAGTATTGCGTGCTGCGAGGAAGGCTACAGGCACAGCTAGAACTAGTGCCAGCAGAGTACCGAGAGTAGCGATATTCAGAGTGTCCCATAGAGGAACCCAGAGCTTGTCGATGTATTCCCACCTTGGTGGGACCATCCTGGAGCCGATATCTGCAGCAATGGCTGGGGCATCCAGCACAAAGAACCACTCAGTCTTCTCTGAAACCAGTTGCCAACACCAGACAAACAGCGCTGTCCCAAAAAACCAAAGCGCCCAGTGGGTCAACTGTGTCTTGCGATCGCGATGCTTCCAGATCTTTTCTTGGGAGTTCATTTCAATGGGCATCACTGAACTCGCTTGCGAATCGCACTAGATGAATACTCGGCAAACATCACGATCCCAATGATTAGGATCAGGATGGCTGCGGCGGTATCAAATTCATAGCGGTCAAAGGCAGTATTCAGGGTGGCACCGATTCCTCCAGCGCCAACAAGACCAACGACAGCTGATTCCCGAAAGTTGATGTCGAGTCGATAAAGAGAGAGTCCAATCAGACGAGGCATCACCTGAGGTTGAATGCCATAGTTCAGCCACTGCCACCAACGAGATCCAGTGGAACGCACTGCCTCAGCTTGACTGGGATCAATGTTCTCAATCGCCTCAGCAAGCAGTTTGGCCAAAAATCCAATGGTTGCAAAAGAGATTGTCAGCACACCGGCGAAGGGACCGAAGCCAAATATTGCCACAAAGAGAATGGCAATGATCACTTCCTGAAAGGTTCGGGAGATCGTAATGATTGATCGGCAGAATAGATAGACTGGAAGAGGAGCAAGATTGCGGGAAGCTCCAAGGGCAATCGGAATTGAAACAATGATGCCAATCACTGTGGAAACCACTGTCATCACCAGACTTTCTGCTAGCCCTTCTGAGATGTCGGTCCAACGCCCAGTGAAATTCGGCTGTGCAAAGGCAGCAACAAATTTTAGTCCACGATCCAAACCTTCATAGACCCTCATCCAGTTGACTTCAACGGAACCGAGCGCTAGCAGCATATAGAGCAAGGTACCAATGGTGATGCTCCAACGGAGTTTTGGATTCTCAATGAATGGTTTGGGGCGCCATGTTCGGGGAGTACTCATCAGAGGTTCTCCTCAAGATCAGTAACGTCTTGATCAGAATCACTGCTCTGTCGTTTGCGTACTGCAGTCCAGTCTTCCTCTCCATAAATCTGGGTCAGGACGTCTGGCGTTAGCCCTTCTGGATCCCCATCATAAACAATTGAGCCAGCTTGCAGCCCAACAATGCGCTGAGCAAACATCTGGGCCAGGGCGACATCATGAATATTGATGATCGCTGCCAGCTTGTGCTCAGTACACAACTCGGTGATCAATCGCATGATCTGGCGAGAAGTTTTTGGATCCAAACTGGCAGTCGGTTCATCGACCAACAGCAACTCAGGATTTTGAATCAGTGCTCGGGCAATGCCAACTCTTTGTCGCTGTCCTCCAGAGAGTTCATCAGCCCGTTTATCCGCCATTGGTTCCAAGCCGACGCGGTCTAGCAGAGAAAAAGCCGTGTCAATATCTGACTGCGGAAAACGACGGAAGTAGCTGGCCCAAAATCCAACGTAACCCAATCGACCAGAGAGCACGTTCTCCATCACGCTCAGTCGCTCTACCAGCGCATATTCCTGGAAGATCATCCCGATTCTGCGCCGAGCCTTGCGGAGTCCACCACCACGGAGACGAGTCAGGCTCTCTCCATGTAGCAACACATCTCCCGAAGTCGGTTCAACCAAACGGTTGATGCAGCGGATCAGGGTGGACTTACCGGCTCCTGATGGGCCAATCAGGGCGAGGACTTGTCCAGCTGGGACGCTCAGGTCTACTTCCTTGAGAGCATGGTCGCCAGTGCGATAGCGTTTGCCCAGTTTCTTCAATTCAAGCATGAAAAATCTGCGAAGGGGCCCGCCCCCTGAGAGGCGGACAGGGAAAAGTTACTTGCAAGAGTAGGAGACGTTGTTGGCCTTGTCGATCGTGCGGATCACAGCCCAGTGCTCCTGGTAGGTGATTGGCAAAAACTGCCCTTCGTTAGACTTCTCGAACTCTACTTTCAGGCTCGTTGGTGTGCCGTCTGGCTTATCCCACTCAAAGCTGGAGAAGGCTTCCTGAACTTTCTTTGCCACGTCAGGATGCAGGTTGTGAACATAGCCAAATCCAGTCGTGGGGAAAGTCTGTGACTTATAGATCGTGATCACATCGTCAGCCTTGATCACATTTCGTGAGATCATTCTTGATTTTACCGAGTTGGCGATAGAAGCTGCGTCATAATCCTTGTTGGCCACTCCAAGGATCGAGTTGTCGTGCTTACCAGAGAAGGTTGGCTCAAAGTCTCGCTCGGGCAGCATATCAAACTCGGCTTTCAGGATCGCAGAGGGTGCCTTGAATCCGGAGTTGGAGGTTGGAGAGGTGAACGCCAGATTTCTTCCCTTGATGTCTTCTACCTTGTTGATACCACTACCCGGGTAGGTGATGATCTCCATCTCGTAACCGAAGTTGCCATCGAGGCTGGCCATGATTGTGAAGGGTACAAAGCCGGCACAGTTGACAGCCAGTGGGTTTGAACCGGTATTGAAGCCTGCTACATGTATACGGCCCGATCGCATAGCTTCGATTTGAGCAGCATTGGACTGAATGATAAAATACCGAATCTTTTTACCCGTTACCTTTTCCATGTGTGTAATGAAATCTGCCCAGGCAGTCTTGTAGACAGCTGGATCTTCAACAGGCGTGTAAACAAAATTTAATGTGTCTGGGTTGACCCATTCACTGGGATCGGTGGGAGCATCAGCCACCAGATCGCCGTCACGGTCACAGAAGCGGCTATCTAGAGTCCCTCGTGGGCAATCCTGAGCCATTAGGGTTCCGGCAGTCAGTAACGAGACACCCAAAATACCGGCGAAACGCAGCAAGCTTGTCAATCTCTTGAACATGTTTCCTCCACGGAAGTTCTTTAGGTTTTTTCTACGGCGACCACAACGGGTGAACATTCCGCTGCTTTACCGAAGACAACAAGACTCAGGAAAATGTGATGAATTAAATCACGTTTCAAGCTATTCCTCCAAATCCACTCCTCTTGGTGTCGCTCAATGAAAGAAATTCGCTGGGTCAAACCTCTGTTTCGTTGGCTGTTTCTTCTACTTGGAGCCTTGCTGATGCTTGCCCTTTTTCAGCACAAGCTGATCTATCATCCTCGATCCTATCCCACAGGTTATCAGCCATGGAAGACTTCTTCTTTGGAACTCCTCCGCTACCGGACAGCAGAAGGGTCGCAGACGGCATATTATCTCCCTCCTGAGAATAATTCGGTTCAACGGGTCTGGGTCCTGTTTGGTGGGAACGCTGGCTTGGCGTTAGACTGGCTAGGGCTGCTTACCCAAGTAAATTCAACTGGGATAGGTTTCCTTCTCATTGATTATCCAGGTTACGGAGCTTGTGAGGGAAGTGCCTCCCCTGAGACAATTCGTAGTTCTACTGGGGAAGCCTTTCAAGCTTGGCAGAGAGAGTTTGGGGTTGAATCACAGCCCAACTGGGCCACTCTGGGCCACTCGTTAGGAGCCGCTGCCGCTATGCAGTTTGCAGAAGATCATCCGGTAGATCGAATCGTTCTCCTCTCGCCGTTCACGAGTCTGGCGGATATGGTGCGGCATCTCTTTGGAGGTTGGCTGGTGCCGCTGTTGCGACACCCTTTTGAAAACCGGAAACCACTGCAGTTGGTGTTGGAACGCAACCCAGTTCCAGCGATTCTGATTGCCCATGGAACTCGTGATGAGGTCGTCCCGGTTCAGATGGGGCGAGAGCTGGGTTCCTTGAACCAAGAAAAGATCGAATACCTGGAGATTCCTGACACGGGACACAATGATATTCTGAGTAAGCTCTGGCCGAGGCTACAGCAAGAGTTCTCTGCTGATTTGTGACTGTGTGCTTCGCTTCAGTTTTCAAAATGGATTATTGCCAACGCCCATTTTGGGAGAGAACCGTCGCAGATGGTGGGTGAGGGATTGGTTTGAATAGAAAAGCAAGGAAATTGAGTAGTTTGAAGTGGCCCCTCATCCACCTTCATCGGACCACTCAGCTGTTGTGGCCAAACTCACACTTCACTAGAGGCCAGGAATGCTGACAGATGTCGTGCTAGCCGAGTCTAACTCTAGATATTGACCTGAGCTTGAACTGTTGACCTGGCTTGCAATGTTGGAGCTACTATCGTTGGTGCCATCTCCCATCAGCCAAATTTTAGCCCCTGCACAACACAGCCCCAATCTTCTACAAAATTACTACTAAGATCAAAATCTTCAGCGAATTGAAAATATGGGTTCTCCGCCTTGTAGCCATTCATTTGAAGAATTTTGTTCGTATCCTCATCATGGAAACGAAATATTTTGAATAGCTGGAGCAGGGCTGCCTCCCGAGATCAGTTCTTGTGTAGATGATCCATTACTGACTTGGTTACGAATATTTCCATTAGAGTCATTAGTGCCATCACCCATCAGCCAGACCTTGGTACCCTTGGCCCCATTATTGTCATTACCCAATGCAAACCCAGAGAGTTCATTTCCTGATCCTTCCAGATTTGGCTGTCTCCAGTTATTGCCTACCTTGTAATCATTGAGCCACTTCATCGGGTCGTTGACAATCATCGAGATTTCAGTGGCATCTGGCAGAGTCTGGCTGTTTCGCAGAGTAGTTACGACTGCGGAGGCAATCTGGCCCTGAAACTCCTTATTATCCTGATATTGAGAACCAACATAGAACCGTCCTCCTATGTTGTTACCAACACTATTATTGTAACTCCAGGTACCATTGTCAGTGTTTGCTAGGCCGTAACCAGTAAGCCGAGTAGCTGTTCCGTTATCAAGATTAACCTGCCAAATACGGAAGCGATTAAAGTTTTTTACTCTCTCTGAATAGGGGCTATTGCCGTAATTCCTCCTGCCTCCATCATAGTCGACGTACAACCCATACCAGTTGTTGCTAGAGTAAAAGTTGGCATTCGAGGTCCACTTGTACCAATTGTTGTTGTTGCTTGAGTGATAGTTCTTACCGAAGTAGAAGCGTATTTTGCCATCACGAATGAGATCCAATGAGATGCGATAGCCATTCATATCAGTACCAGCAGCCTGGGACCAAAGTGAGCGGTAATTGGTGTCGGGGCTGCCTGTCGGAATAGAACTGGGATTGAATACGATACCTACAGCCCAGGGCTGCCCATTTGCCGTCGTACTGCCATTGTTAAGACTGCTGTCTCCTTGTCCGCTCAAGTATAGTGGCAGTTGACCAGCTGCACTTGCATTCTGGATTAGGTAGCCGTTACTGCTGGTGAAGTTTACTCCCTTAGTAAAGGAGGTCATCTTAGAAACGGGTGTGTCATTGCTGTAGAGGTTGCTCACCTCGCTTGCTGTCAGGGCTCGAGAGTAAATTTTGAACTCATCAATGTAGCCTTTCCAGGAGAGTTGATTTTGGCGATTTGTCCCAATCTTGAGCATATCCATCGGAGTCGGCTGATTACTGAGCCTTGTCGCCACCAAAGTGCTATTCATGTAGATTTGGGCTGTCCCATTGTCGTACTTCACAAAAGCACCATGTCCCCATGAGTTTGTAGGGTACCGAGTATCTGCCAAGGTATGCACTTTTGTAGATGAATTTGTTCCTTGTTGAGATCTCCAACGAAGCTTTCTGTCATTACTATCAAGTTGCCAACTGTAGTTGCCTCCGTCGCCGCCACTGCTTGAAGAAATCTTCGAAGACATCATTGCACTAAAATCTGGCATGTCGGGATCAGCATAAAACCAAAGGCTGACTGTAAAATTACCACTACTGAAGAGGTTACTTTCGTTATCATCATTCAAACTCGAATTGTAGCCATATTGATTCCCAGCATTGAAATACGCTGCTTTGCCCCCAGTACAGCGGCTGTTTGCGTAGGTGATGATGCCACCGTTGGCTACACTCAAATCATATCTTCCATCACCATACTTCCGTACCTTGTCATTGGCGTTTGAGTCAAAGTCATAGTGAACCAGTAAATCTGCATCGTTGTCTGCATTGCAGGAGGTCGTAGAAAAATTCGAGACTACACCAGCATCCCGCATGTTGCTCTGTGCAGAGTCACCGGCAACATTACCTGCTACCATCGTGTAATGATAACGACCAGCAGATAAGCCTGCATGAACATAGCTTGTAGCTGATCCATCACTGACTGTGAATGTGCCATCGTAAGTTGAACTGTTCGCCACATTGATAGAATAATTTACTGTGGAGTCCTGTTTGTAATAGAACTTGTAGTAGGTTGCCCCTGATAAAGTAGACCAGCTCAATGTGACTTGTTGAGTAGCAGCAACCGCGTTGGTAAGACTCGGTGTTCCACTTGGAGGAACTTCATCGTCCGTAGTGGTTACGTTTCGGGAACTGGAACTTAAAGAAGCATAACCAGTTGTATCCGCAGTGGAGCCATTGATTGCAATGGTGACCTGAGAGACAGTGTCATTATCATCAAGAGCATCATCAACACCCGTCACAGTAATGTTTTGGGTGTTCATGTAATTGGCGTTGGTGAAAGTCAACTGAGTAGGACTGACACTGATTTCAGTGGAGTCAGAGACCGTCACATCAACAACAACATTTCCATTGGGAGCACTCGCTAGATAAAGGTTTAGGTTGTCTGTAGTACCTGTTTCAGAAACGGAAGTAGAGCTGCTCGTTGCACTGTATCTGAATGCAGGAGATGATGCGGTATCATCATTTATAATCGTCAGTGTGGCTCTCTGGGTACCATCCTCTGTGGCATTGGTCACACTGGAAATATCAATACAAGCCGTTTCATTATCTTCAACGGTCGTGTCTCCATAGACCGTCACATTGGATGAAGCCTGAGATTGACCAGAATTGATCGTGATTGGAGAGCTAACAGAGTAGTCACTGCCATTGGCAGTACAAGTACCACTGGTGTTCAGAGACAGATTGACTGTGACATTGCTTGAAGCAACACGATCCAATGCTGCCGTCAGAGCCCTAGTTTGACTACCAGAATTCCCTTCGGTGATCGTGCCGTTGTCAAACCCAAGCATGACATACGGCCCCGGCTGTGTCTGATTGACTACTGTCACAGGAACAGTGAAAGTCAGATTATCCCAAGCTGCATCACCCGAAGAAGTGGTGATTGTGAGGTTTGGAGTTGTGTTTGAGTCTGTTGTGTTGTCTTGAACAGCCGACACATAGATCGACAGGGCATTATTCCAGTTGCTGTTGGCAAAAATTGTTTTTGTGCCTTGATCCGTCTGCGGAATCATCTCACTGGTGTCTGATGAAGTCAGTGTCAGTGTGACGTTTGAAGTTGGTTGAGTTCCTGTTGGTGTGATGGTGAATGAATCTCGTCCCATGTAGCCGTGTGTACCATCTGCTTTGAAAAGAAACCCCGTAGTTGTTGAGATGGAATCACCATGAAACTTTCCATTATATCCGTTTGAGCTTCCAACAATATAAAGCTGACCACCACTGGAAGAGTGAATGTCCCACGGAGTTTCACCAGAACCTCCCATAGACGGTGTATCCCCACCCGTCACTCTTGACCACTGCTCTACTCCACTTGAATTGAGTTTTGTGATTTGTGTATCTCCTTGTTCGCCATAATAACTTGGTTTGGTTGCTCCATATACTCGCTTCAAAATGTAGAGATTGTCAGAACCATCAATTGCTAATGAGCCTCCTGAATTGTGCCCTGCCAGCAAACCTGTATGATATGGCAACCACTTTGTCCAATCATAATCTCCATTTGATGTCAGTAGAGAGTTAACAATCGGAGTAAACTGTGAAGTTGGTTCAAGCGGATTAGTCTGAGAGTTGATTGCTGTGTTATGACTTGAAGTAACAACCCAGTAAATTCGATTCTCTGCGGCATTGAGCTTTATTGTACCACCATGTTGTGCGGGTGATGTATAATTATAAAGTTTTGTCCACTGAAGTGAATGACTACTGTTGAACTTACGAACAAAAACACATGCTGAATTTGGACAAGTCTGACCATCTAAAGTCCTTGTTCCAGATGTCCAACTAATTGATCCAGCTTGATAATAATTCCCATTGCTATCAACGGCCAAAGAAGATGGAATCATTAATGCGGTTGCTGAACCACCTGTCTGCTTAACGCTGGTCTGATTGCCATTAGTATCTAAAACCAACACCAGCGAATCAAAGTTTCCTGTTTTACTCTGAGTAGCCCAAGTACCATTTGTAAGTCCATTGATGTAAATCACATCATTGAGAATTTCAGCACTTCTTGGCCCATCACTTCCTGAAGGCGATGTGAAAGTTTTTGTCCATTGATTTGTGCCACTGGAATTGAACTTGGAAACAGAAATATCTGAGTCTCCAGTGATAAGATATGAATTGCCACTGGAATCAACTAGAACATCTTTAACATGTGAGCTTGGTGTTGAACCAACTGTGCTAATCCATTGTTGAGTACCGACTGAGTTGTATTTTGTAACGGAAGCGTTATTACCTGATTGCCCACCTGCGACATAAAGATTGCCAGCAGGGTCTCTGGTAACAGCAAAATTTATTTGATTACCTGTTGATAGTTCTGACCAATCATAAAAGCCTTGTCCATAACCAGCTTCATTCACCGTAGTGCTTCCATTCGTGTGAGTGATGGTCACTCCGTTGGCTGCTCCAGTGGTAGCACTGGCAAGATTTGATGCTGTTCCTGCTCCACCCTGATTGTTTGCGACTACACGATAATAGTAAGTGGTAGATCCACTCAAGCCAGTATGTGTATAGTTGTCATTGGTGATGCCAGTGATCTGAGAGAAGCTGACATTATCAGTACTCCAGAAGAGTGTATAACTTTGAACACCTTCACCCAAGCCAGTCATATAGGGCTTCTGCCAAGTGAGAGTATTGGTTGTGCCACTGGCAGTTGCCTCCAGATTCACTGGAGCAGTAGGAGCAGAAACAGAAGCATTCTCTACAGTCACGGTGACATTAGGAATTGTTTTGCTTTGGTAGGTAGTGTCATTCGTAATGACTTCAAAGCTCAGAGTTATATCTTGATTTGCATCTGTTACATTGTCTTGAATCGCATAGAATTCTAGTTGTTGGCTAGCATAGGTAGTAAAGCTGGAGATTTTGCTCAACCGCAAGCAAGAGTTGTTATAAAAAATATTTGAATTATGTGGATATGTCTGATTTGTTGGGCCAGCAGGATGAACCGCTAATTCATCTGAGATAATCCCAGTTGTGATGTATGCATTATTATATTTTGGACAAACATAAACAGGATCAGTAGTGTCCCCAGCAACTCCTATTGTAATCGCAGCGTAACCCGGAGTTGAACTGACAGGTGCTACGCTGTTATCACTGACTCTCCCAACGTAGGTCGGATTATATTTGTATCCAATTTCCCCATAAGAATGAGAATGGCTTAGTGAATTGTCACCTCCTGTGAGATAAATGTATTCTTCCCCTGCTGAGTTTTGACGAATGTCTATTGCTCCTGCCACGAAATTTGGTGGCAGTTTCTTTTCATTAACAAAGTTCCCAGAAGAATTATATTTGACAAGATATCCTTGGTATCGATCTGCATAATCCCGTTGAATCATCAATATGTTGCTTGCTGAATCAACAGCAAGATTGCTAGGGTTATCTGATCCAACCGAGTTTACACGGTTAGTGTTCCCCTGATTAAAAGCACCACTTGTAATTAAACTGCCAGATGAATTGTAGATACTTATAAGTCGATTTTCGGGATCTCCCCAAGTTTCTCTTGCGTGAGCAACAATATTCCCATTCGGCATTCCTTTAACTGAATAGTATTCATAATTGCCGGGATGATCAACTTGCCATACCTCACTTGCGAGATTGTTGTCCAGCTTAGTTAATTTAGTTCTTATGAGTGGTCTTGTGCCTCGTCTGCCGACTGTAACAAAGACTCCATTTGAAGTGGCGTCTAAATCATTAACAAACGGTATTGGGTTAGTACTTGAAGTAAAACTACTATGTGTTGGAGGAGTGAGGTTGATTGTTGATCCCTGCTTGACGCCATTCAAGTCATACCTCTCTACTTGATTTACATCGTCAGCGGCTGAATATCCTGCTACATAGATGGAACTGCCTTCAATGTCCATTGCTCTTGGAAGACCATAAGAACTGTTACTACCTGACTTATCAATCTGCGTGATCCATTGCCTGACCCCATCTTTATTATATTTGATTAAGAGCCAAAGATAGGCAGATGTTGAACTTCCTGACTTTGAGATGGCTACACCATCAAAAGTCCCACCATTGGCTTGTGTAGTATATCCAAATACATAAATGTTATCATTACTATCCACAGCAACATCTACTATATCTTCATTCACACTGGAGCCAAATTGTTTTTGCCAGATGAGTTCACCAGACGGGCCATGCTTCACCATCATTACGTCATAATAACCTGCGTTTGTTGCGATAATTGATCTCTGTGTTCGTCCAGTTGAAATGACATTCATTTCGGAATCAATGACGTTCCGATCTAGCCTATGCTGTGTTGTTGCAGTTGGGAAATTGCCTAAGACTTTTGTCCATAACATATCTCCACGGACTCCACTTTCCCGAACAGTAGCAGTAGTCGAAGAGATGGTGAATCCTGCTACTGCTGTCGTAGTTGCAGTTGCTTCAGAAGTGTAAGCACTTGATCCTGCTGAATTGTTTGCCCGAACCCGATAATAATAGGCTGTAGAGGCGGATCTTCCAGTATGAGAATAAGTTGTATTGACTGTATTGATTGTTCCACCAGTGTAAGACCCACTACTGGTTCCCCATTCAATCGTGTAGTTGGTGACTCCATTGACAGGATTCCATGAGAGATTGATCCGTGAAGAACTGGCTGCGGTGGCTGTAAGATTGTCAGGACTTGAGAGCGGAATGGCAAATTTTGAGATGGCAGCATCAGCATTGGCAAGATTGATGTCTATCTGAACATTGTCATTGGTGTAGACATACAGCCCAGCATAAGAAGAGTTATCTACATTCACACTTAAGGGCTCCCAAGGTTGACCACTCACTCTAGTGCGAGTGACATGCTCTTTTCCGTTGGGTGCAGAATAGGTAGGCCCATCGGAACCATCTGCTAAATTACTAACAGCGTAATCTGTCGGATTGTTCAGAGTTCCCTTCTTGATGACCATCCCTGTGTTGTTGTCTGCTATAATATCCATTCCAAAGTCACAGTCTGCAGAGTTATTTGTTCCACAGAACCCATTGATGAGATGGTATTTGTTTGAAAATATGAGGCGTTATTCCTGTATTGAAAGTATGCTCCGTTAGTCTCAATTCTCCCGTTGGTAAATGTCTGAGCAGGATTAAAGAAATTCAATCTTAGATAATCATAGCCAGCATTCCCACCAAGTTGAGGAGTTACATCACTTGACAGGAAGGCTCCATCAATAATGAATCGCTCACCAACATTGATCATGTCTTTGTGTACAATTTTGATCGCAGTTGCTCTATCAAATGAACTCAATGTGCTGTTGTCAGCAGAGAAATAACCTGATTGGATTCTCAAGTCTCCAATCTCACGAAGAGCTTCAGACGCCATTGGTGGTGTGACTTGATTGGATATTGGTGAGTAAACACCTTTTGACGCATCATAGAAGACCACTCCAAATCTTGGGGGAATACCTACCAAAAAGTTAGGATCATTCTCAGGATAGACACTGTGCGCTGTCAGAATCTGGGTGTTGTTGGAGTTATATGATGATTCTCTGGTAGCGATATAGGTGGTGTTGTCATTTGGATCAATCGGCACACTGGCATTGTCAGAGACATAGACATAGTACCGATCATTGTTATCATTAGCATCTGGATGGCGCTCCCAAGTCACATAGTAAGACGGGTTGAAGTTGTAGGTTTTCCCATAAAGAGTTCCGTATGAGCTAGAAAAGCCATGATAGGCTGTGGCATTGTCTACGGCTGCGGGTAGAACTAGAGTAGGTGTCGCATTGACTTCAGTCGCAGGAGAACTATTGCCAGCAGTATTGGTTGCTATGATTGTGAAGTCGTAGTTTGTGCCATTGGTCAAGCCTGTAGCAGTAGCAGAAGTTCCTGTGACGGTAGTGGAGCCGTCATAGGTAGAAGGATTTGATGGATCAATGGGAGTGGCAGGATTCGATGTCCAGTAAACAGTGTAGTTGTCTGCTCCAGTGACGGCATTCCAAGAAAGATTGATGGATGTGCCATTGTTTGGATCAGTGGCTGTCAAGCCAGTAGGTGTGTTTGGTGCTACAAGGTTCTCACACTTTTCATAGAGCAAACAGGCATCAGTTACGTTATCTGCGGTGAAGGATCTGCCAAAGACCTTGACCTCATCGATGTAGCCCTTCCAGTTGTTATTGGCCTTCCGATTGGTTCCAACTCTAAATTGAGTGAAGGTTGAAGCGGCAGACCCTGTTCCAACAGCAGCCCCATTCTTATAGAGTGTCCAATTATTCTGATCGTCATGAACAGCGGCAATGTGATACCACTGACCATTGGTGATCTGTGCTGGATCTTCAATAACTTGCTGGGAGCCATTGTTGTACATCAGTAAGCGCAACTGAGGAGTGTTTTGAGAGTCAATGTCAATCTGATGATTTGCATATCCCTTGTTCCCAGAGGAATAGACTGAAGAGTATGCATTGTTATCATCATCTCCATTGATCCACATAGTGATCGTGAAGTTTCCTGTTAGGGTGGACAGGTTGTCACTGACAAAATGATTGTTATAGGCATAGCCCGTAGTAGCGTCAAAGTAGCCAGCGTTTCCATAGCCACAGCCTTGGGCAAACCTTATTGTGCCGCCAGTATTAAAGAGATTGTACCTGCCATCACCATTTGAGTTTTTGGCATCGTTTAAATTGTTATTGAAATCATAATGAACCAATAGATCTGGGTCTGTGTCTGTCAAGGTTCCAGAAGTTGAACAGCCCGTGAATCCGCTTGGAGTTCCGCTCACCTCGTTAGAAGGTGAAGCTGACCCCAAGCCATTAATAGGGACAATCATATAGTAGTAAGGAGTACCTGCTGTTAAACCTCCATGTACATAGGAAGTGGCAGTGCCGCTTAGAGTGAAGTTGTCTGCGCTTGTGGTCACAGGTGATGAGGTAGACCAGTAGAGAATATGATTAGAAGCTGTGGGTGCTGCAGTCCAACTGAGAGTGTTCTTCTGCACACCAGCTACAGCAGCTAAGTTAGTTATTCTGCTAGGTGGGCCAGTAGCTTGAGAATCGGTCAGATTCGCAGTGATCGTAGAGTCTGGGATATCAGCGGGAACCCAATCAGTATCAAGTGACTGAGTTAGCGAAACAGTCAGATTAACTGCAGTTGTTCCACCACCTTCATCAGTAGCGTCTTCTACTCCGGTAACCATGATAGTTTGAGCTTGATTCCAGTTTGCTGGGGTGAAGGTCAGCGTCAGGGTTGTGTTGTCAACAGAGAGAGATCCGCCACCACTAGAGATGAGGACATCCCCCGTATTCGGAGTGGTAACCGTGATGGTGATGTTATCAGTGGGCTGAGAGTTTAAGACAACTGTAAAATCGTCAGTGGCTCCCTCAATAACATCTGTGGAATCGCCTGATTCAACGACAGTATATCCGATAGATGCGTTGTCTGGGTTAGATCCTCCAGTTCCAGAGCCAGAACCAGTAGTACCATTGCCACTACCACCGGAGCCGCCACCAGAGCCGCCACCAGTTGAACCACCGGAGCCGCCACCGCCACCTGTGGGAACTTCATCAGCGCGAGGGTAATCAACATCGTAGACAATGGTGCCTTCTTCAGGAATCCGGTCACAGCCTGTTTGCAGCAGCCCAAAAACGATCAGAATAAAAAAATATTGCAGTAGGTATTTCATCCTAGAATCTCAGAATATTTCCTCTCTACCTTCCCTTTCAGCCCAACAGGCAACCAATCTGATCCTATTGAACATGCAGGATCTCTTTTCGATTGAGCTTCCAGGGGCCTGTCCGACTTCACCCGGGCATTGCTCAATCAGGCGCAATGAGCTGGTGATTCAGCAAGATCTTTTGCTTCGTGCCGAGGGCCAGAGTGCTCGGATCAATGAATGTTAACTTAGCAAGAGCTCAGGCGTGCTACCTTGAGAAGCCTGAAGACCGACTTATCCACCTCGTAGAAGAGCGCAATGCTCTCTACGAAAAAGAGTGGTTCAGCGGGCTCAGGTGTTTTAAGTCGAGGAAACCCGAAGATCGACTTGGCTGCCACAGGCTTTTAGAGATTGCTTGTGGAGCCTGCATAGGTCATTGAGCAGAGCGCTCAGCGCAAGAGAGGAGTCCATTCCTGTCTAATAAAAATTCAAAACAGACAATTATCGAAATAGTCGAAATTTTTTTGTACAGATGATTTATAACAAAAAAATTGAAATATCCATGCCAATTCTTCTAAATAGATGATCCGTATTGCAAGGAAAAAATACAAAGAATTTTATCTAATTTCAAATATATAATAATATCTGATTAGTCAAATATAATGTTTTTTGATTATTAAACAACTATGAAACACAAATAAAAGGAAAATTGATTAATAATAAGTTTAATGGCGATTATCTACTTATGAAGCCTAATTTTAATGACACTATGTTGTAACATTTGCTGAGGTAGCTAGAATGATAGACATCAAAAAAATTCAGATTACGTCAAAAAAAATTGGATCATATTCATCTACTAAAGGATCTGATCTCCACCGGAACCTGGTATCTTGATCTACGGGGCATGACGTTCACGGAAATGAGCGAGAAAAATTATGAGATTTATGGGATCAGCAAAGATAAGCCATCGAGATACGAGCACTTTTTGTTCGATTGCATATTGCTGAAAGACCAAACATGTGCAGAGAAGCAAAGGATGGAATTCTTGCTAAGGAAGAGGCTTCAATTTTTGTTTGAGTCCAGAACCGTCAAAGTTGGAGAATTAGGCTGTGTTCGGATAGCCTTTGGCTTCTGGATGTAGTGGGAGCAATAAGGAGCACAGGTCCATTTGGTTTGAATTCCGCAACTCCTCATAGTCGAACAAGTGAATCTCTTAGCAAGGAGGGGGTATGTGGAAGAGAAGACTTTTCATCGTTGGAGGAGTTTTGATATTGGTTGCTTGCAGTGCTCCAGAGCCTCGGGTCCACAACTTCACCAATGAATGCGAGATGGAGTGGCAGTATGAATATCGGCTCTATTTTGATGACCTGGCACGATTGGATCACACCTGCTGCCAGTGTGTGATGCCTGGTAGTCAACAGTTCTGGGACAACGAGACAGGAGTAGGCTCTCGACGGACAAAATTTGGTTGAAAGGTTTTTTTACGTAAGACCAGAACGAAAGAAGATCTGGAACAACCAGTGCAGTCGGGTCAAACATTTAATGTAGATCACCCTGGGGAACAATGGATTTGTTCTCACATCATTTGCTGTTGAAGGGAAACGACATGGAAGTCACTAAAGGCCGTATTCTGGAATTGGAAAACTTACTGGATTTCCAAAATGCAAAAATCGGAAAGCTGGAATATCGGATTGAGCGGCTGGAACGACTCGTGGCGGTGCTGATGGAAGCGAACAAAATCACTGGCAGTGAAACCAAATCAGCCACATTGAACTGAGAAGACCTTGGAATCACTGGAGCAAGCGCTACTGGAGATGGAAGTCTACGGGTTCACGCTGTTGGAGGAGGTTTTGAATCCTGAGGAGGTGTCCCACCTGAGAGAATGCCTGATTCGCTGCTATGAGCGCACGGGCCACGAACAGAACTTCATGGGGACTGCCGGACATGTAACCAATCTTCCGACTCAGGATCCACTTTTCTTTCCCCTGTTGGATCATCCGAAGATACTTCCTATCCTTGAGGCAATCCTAGGCAAGAACCTGATCCTGGGAAGCTTAAACGCCCGAATCGCTCGTCCTGCTGATGATGAGCAGGGCTTCCACACTGATATTGGCGCGGAGTTGCTGAATCCTGCATCGCCAGTGATGTGCAATACAGTCTGGATGCTGGATGACTTTTCCCCGAGGAATGGTTCAACACGGATTGTTCCAGGCAGTCACAAGAGTGGGTTGGCCGGTCCACCAGAAGGATTTGCGGTTCAGCATGTTTTTCAAGTGACCGCAAAAGCGGGGAGTGTGTTGGTTTTCAATGGGCAGTGCTGGCATGATGGAGGAAACAACCAGACAGAGGTCAACCGACATGCCCTGTTTGGACACTATCGAAAATCCAGCCTGATTTTCCAAGTTGATCCCCACGATGGATTCCCGGCCGAATGGTACGATCTCTTATCTCAAAGACAGCGCGAACTTCTCCGCATGGAAAACGGCATTGGCGTTCCCCACGCTGCTGACTACCACATGCGCCAATCCTTTGCCCGTGGTAAGCTGAAGCCTAGTTGAGTGGGAAGCAACTTCGTACCGCACCTCGTCAGTAACTCAGACAAAATTGCCAACAGCAATGAGTCAGGTTTTCCTTAATCAAACATGCACAAATAATCCATCAACTCCCACTTGCTTTCGCTTCAACGTCTCCAAAAGAATGCGAAGTAATGGAGAAAGCCTTCAATACACTGAGGAGAGTTGAACAAAAGCAAATTGACCATCATCAACAGCCATCAAAGCCCCTCCGTCCTTTGTGAGCACGATATCCTCGCCTGCCCAATCTCCGCCTTCTGGATTTGGGTATGTCGCCTTCCACAGAAGGTTCCCGTCTGATTTAAACCGAATTAGAAAGGCATGCCATTGATCTGAGCAATCGAGGTCCGAACATTCTGAATAACTTTCATATTCATCCCCGGTACCAGCTACAACAATAGCACCTCCATCAGGTGTAGCTTTTACTCCCCAAGCTTCATCGTGAATGTATCTTGGATCAAAACCCCTAGGATTACCTACCTTGTTCTCCCAAATCACATTTCCGAGCTGATCCAATTTCAAGGTATAAGTATCCCAATTCGCTGTGCCAGATGTGGTATGACCAGACAAGAAAATACTTCCATCAGGCCCCAAATCCATTGCAAACATGTGATCTGCGCCGGACCCACCGTATTTCTTGGACCATATCACCTCGCCGGATCCAGTCATCTTGATCAACGAGTAGTCCAAGGCATCTTGGGTTAGCCCTCCAATGATCAACTTGTCTTCGAAGGCGTATATTCGATAAGCATGGGATGTGTAAAAATTTAGACTTGAATCCGACAGATGATTGCCCAGCATATCGAATTTCATCAGATGGCCCTCTCCTTCTGCATAGAAGGTGGTATCAGAATCTTGTGCGTTAATATAGCCGACAGCAACCAGACTTGATCCCAGTTGAATCATACTCTCTATGGCGTCCACACCCCCAAAATCATATGATTTACTGAAGACAACCTCACCAGTTGTCTTATTCAATTTGATCAGTGCACTGTCCTGGTTCATGGCACCAAAAACAACGTACCCGTCATCTACTTCGATTGCACCGTTGCCAAGATTATGGCCAGCAGAAGGATATTCTTTTTTCCACTGGATTGCTCCATCCTGACTGACTTTGACGACAAAAATTCGTGCATTTGTTGGTAAACTTCCGGTCTCACCAATTTGGAGGAACCCACCATCCGAACAGGACAGTAGGAAATGTCCATGGGACTCTTCCCCACTTCCAGCTGCAGTAGTTTTCCAAAGAATTTCAGGTTTTGTAGAACTTTCCGTATTGGTGCTTAACTCTGCTTTCTC
>JACLAC010004112.1_pt1 | contig 34194 bp, 29 predicted proteins | sample 8027881 | NCBI WGS metagenome assembly JACLAC01 (sample SAMN15725517, study PRJNA655200) | protist metagenome | isolation source: fluorescence activated cell sorting (FACS) single amplified genomes of... | place: Spain: Blaines Bay Microbial Observatory, Mediterranean Sea | collected 2016-01-19 | reverse complement strand
AACTTCAATATTCCATTCCAAGAACCAAATGAATACGCTCAAAAAGCGTGTCCAAGTGCAAGATGCAACTTACCATCTATATTTTTATCAATTGGAATCCCATAATCCAAACGTGCAGGCCCCAATACAGTATCCATGCGCAAGCCAAAACCAATCGCTGACCAAGGACGATTCACCCGAATATCCTTAATCAAATCATTCAGGTTCTTTGGTTCATCCCATACATTACCCAAATCAAAAAACACTGCTGCCCCAACCAATTTGTATATAGGAAAACGAAGTTCTGTATTAAAGACAAACATTACGTCACCCCGGTGGTTACCAAATTCATCTAAAGGCCCTAAAGACATCTCATCATACCCACGAACCGTGGTACCTCCTCCAATACGAAAACGTTCAAAAGAAGGTAACCGTACCTGATTTCGCAACCCTTTTTCAAAACCAAGCCGAATGGCATTAGCAAAGACCACATCGGTAACATTTTGATAAAACCGCTGATCAGTTGTGACTTTGATAAAGCTTGTCTCTCCAGACAACAACCCACCAGCATATTCAATCACAAATTCATTGAGGTGACCATTTCGTGGATTAAAAAAATGATCGCGATTATCACGATGAAAGGCTAATCCAAAACTGCTCACTGTTGTACCTAACTCTCTTTTCTTCTGACGAAGTTCTTGATATTTGTATTGAACAGAGAATTTATTATGAACCCCTAGTCTTTTAATCAAGCTTGCTATACCACCCCTAGCCCGAGTAATATCACCAACTTCCTGAAGATTATCCTCAAAAACTCGAAACGTTCCTATCGTATCACCAACTAACCAAGGTTCTATAAGAATTGTTTCATACAGATTTCCTTCCGTCCCAAACCGTGCTTTTGTACTAACTCTTAAATTTCGACCATACAAATTATTATAATTTAGACCAAACGTTCCACGCACACTCTTGAAGGAAAAGATTTCACTTGAAGGATTATATCCACCACTTAAACTAATTGATCCGGGGTTCCTTTCCTCAACCCACACATTAATATCAAGTATCTCTTCCTGATCAATTCTGTCGGGTGCACGTATGCTAATTGAGCGAAATAGCCCCAGCAAAAACAGCTCCCGCTTAGCATCCATCAATCGTTCAAAACTAAAAACATCTCCAGCTTTCAGTCCAGCATTCTCAAACTCACGCTGCAACACATGATTTCTTGTTTTTAAATTGCCATGGATATAGAATCTCCCAAGCCGAGCTTGTTTGTTCTCCAAAACACGATAAACAAGTATTCCAGTCGATTCATCATATTTAGGTTCAATACTTGCGTAAATGTAACCGTTCCTATCATATAGCATCTCCAATTTACGTTGGTCTTGTTCCACCAAATCTTTACTATAAGGCAGACCTCGCCTAGCTGAAATAACAAGAACCAATTGATCCGAATCAAAAATGGTATTACCTTCGAAACTAAGGTCATTGACCAGTTGTTGTATGCCTTCATCGATCTCAAGTTGCAGATGAAGTTGATTTGTCTTGGAATTAACGTATTTTTCAACTTTAATTCTAGCATTCAAGTATCCGTTCTTCTTATAAAAGAGTTCAAGAGCCTTCCTATCTCTATCAAAAGCCATCGGATCAAAAACACCTTCGGGAAATAACCAACTCAAACCAGGGAAAGAGAAAAAATTACGTTTTCTAGTTACCATTCGTTGTAACAAATCAGAGTCACTAAAAGCATTATTACCAACAAAATCAATTCTTCGGATTTGCGGCACTTTTCCAAGATCAATATCAAAGTTGATCACAACAACCTCTTTTGATTCCTTTGTAATTCGAAATCTGACTTGTGGGTCATAGTACCCTTTTTGCTGAAAGATTTGTCGAATTCGCTGGACGTTACTTCGAAGAACATAGTCAGAATAATTGCCTTGTTTAAAAATTTCTAGTTTGTCGCGTAACGCCTCTTTATCAAAACCACTACCAATTAACTTAACGATGACTCTCCTTCCCTCAACAATGTGAAAAGTCAACGCTACCGTTTTCAGACTAGAATTGTACACCTGACTTGGCACAACTTGAACTGACAGATAACCCTCCTGACGATACCGTTCTCGGAGACGGTAGATTTCCCTCTCGATAGTTTCTTTCTGGTAGAACTGGTTGCTTTCAATCTCTAAGGTACTCTGAATATCCTTTTCACTGAAAGCCAAATTGCCGATAAAGTCTATAACTCCAATTGTTGCTCGGTCATACGGCGCGATTTCAAAACGGAGAGGAACCATATCAACTGCACGTTTTTCTGAAGGAACTGTGAAGCGAACACGAGCGTTGAAATATCCATAATCCATATAAAGACTGAGAATCTTTCTTACGTCTCTCTCGGCGACCTCTTTTGAATATTCTTCCCCAACTTCAGAATTAATCCATTCAAGTATAAAACCTCTATCAAGAATATTCCCATCAAGCTTAATCGCAGAAATCCGAATTTTCGAGGTGAGTTGAAATACCAATATAATTCCGGATTCCGCGACCTTCCTCACTGCTCTAACCTGCGAAAAATCTCCAATTGAGTATATTGCTTCCACAGATCGACGAATTTTATAATGGGAAATTGTATCCCCAAGTTCAATGTCAGTCCCACCAATCAAAGCCTGTGAAAGTGCCGAAGATTCATCTAAAATTTCACCATTAAACAGATATTCAATTTGAACCACAGGGATTATACTAGCACTCAGTGATTCGTTATGCAGAACCAGCAATACTAAAATGGACACCAATTTTATAAAAGAACAGAGAAACTTCAGAAAAAAATCCAAGTAATTTCTAAAATTCCAGTTCAAGCTTAAGATCAATACCATATCGTTCCGTACTTTGGTTTATCCTATACCTCTCACCGGCTACGGACATGTGTTTGTTAATCTGATACTCAACCTCTATGTAGGGAGTATTTTCGCTTAGCTTATTTAGATAAGATATTTTATTTGAATAAGTAATTGCTAATCTTTTCGAAATTTCCTTCAGACTCTCAGACTCAATTTGACCACTCGGGTCTATTACTGAAATAGGATCATCGAGAGTCAACAAAAAATCATTACGCAAATCTAAAAGTGGATCCACCATCAAATCTCCATCATCAAAAAAGAGCTCAGAACGGTTTTCAAAACTAAGAGGATCAGTCAGCTTAACTCGAGCTTCGCGAAGTCCCGCCAATCTGGCAACTGAATTTCCGACAAATCGCTCTCCCTGCCGAAGCATAACCTCTCTACCACTATTGCTTATCGCCCCAACATCTGTTAAAGACAAAGATTCGGTATCCCCAAAAGTTAAAATAGAAAGAATTTCCGTTTGTGTGAGCGTCAGCTGATAATTCTCACCAACCTCACTGTTCAAAATTTCCACTTCCAGTTCGGGATTATGGGACTCACTTAAATAGCCACTCATATGCAAGTTAACTTTTACATCCTTTGTATCCATATTACGTAACCTAACACTTCGAATTGGTTCTGACGTTTCAGCATAGATTTCGTAATATGGTTGCAGACGAAGAGGATCAGTATTCTCACCATATGACCCCTCTTTGATTGTAAACGGATGGTCGATAGCAAAAACTTGGAATTCGCCCTCAAGTATATCAACTCTACCATTATAAACAGGCCTTTGGATTGGACCAATAACTTTACCATTTACTGAGACTTTAATATCGTTAAAATCGCCAAGATCCGACACCATCGAAATGTTGCCTGGAGCGATAACATCCAAATCCAAACGGAGGTGACGAATAATCGGATAATCCGATAACACTTCAAACTGAATTCCTGCTGAATCTTGATTAACCCATTCATTAACTAATTCCCGCCAAGGGCGTTTATACCGACCATCAGCAACACGAACCGCCCCTCTTACAACCGGCAGTCTAACCTTCCCCCTAGGGATTACATCACCAATCATGGTCAAATCAACACGGTCACACCGTACCCAATAAAGTTGAGGGTTTTGAAAAATACAACCGTCTTTCAGTGTGGCCCAAATGTCCATTCCAGTTACGTCTAACCACCTCGACTCAAGTGAACCTCCCGCTACGAATTTACCACCATTTAAATTACCTTCAAGCTGACGGATAATGACCCCATTACTGGTAAAATCTGCTTCTAACTGAGCCTGCTCTACACTAATATATGTCTCAGGAAGCCGAAAAGCAACATCACGTAATCTAGTTACCCCTTTCAACCGAGGAGAATCGATACTACCACCAATTGTGACATTACACATCCCAACACCATCAATAAAACCAAATTGAGGAAAAATCATAGGCAAAAAATCAAGCGTTCTTATATCTAGATCAATTCTGCCTTCAATCGGCTGAGACAATGGCGATAGTATTGCCTCACGTATTGAAAAATTAAATGGAACTGTCCCAGAAAACAGAACACGATTTGAACCGATTGAAAGTGTGATAACCTCCCGGCCAATCTGAACTGCCTGATCTTCATAAGTAATTTTGCCCGTAAAATCATCAATTTCCGCATTAGCAATGGTCAACGCCGAAGATTTAGAAGGAAACCATTCTAATGTGACCTCCGGATTTGTGTCAGTACCATAAATCTGTAGGTTAGCATTTAATTTCCCACGAATTGGATACTCGATGGGAACCAGATCAGAGAGGAAACTTACATCAAAATCTCGCATTTTCATAACGAAATCTAGATTCCCATCAAGTTCCCAAAGACCTCTGCCTTCTAATTCCAAGGGATTAGCCGTTGTCTCATCCTTTGCATCTGTTAACAGAAACGGCTGAACATACAACTTCCGATCCTTCAGCATAATATTTATATTTTCATTATTGGCAACAAGATAGTCCAAACTTTCAAGAGTCAAATTCTCTATCTTCGCCTCACTCGTAGCATATGCAATTATATTTTGTAAATTAAAAGGAAGCAGTAATTCCGGGGTCCAATCTGTTACACCACGACTAATAAATTTATTGATCGGTATATCAAGTATCGCACTAGCAGTTACGATACCATCAAGTTTGGGGTAAAACCTTGCCGGCAAAAGACTTCGACTCCAATCGGCAATGTCGGCATTCTGAATTACAATCTTTTTTGCTATCAAGTCTGTTGGATAGAGTCCATCTGTCATAAGTTGCATACGGGCATCAAATTTCCCTGAACCAATATGACAAGTTAGATTAGTAACGTCAATATACCCATTGGCTGCTTTTGCATATATACTTCCTTGCGAAATTGGCAGGGAAGTATCAACAAACTGTAAATTCCCATTTTCGATTGAAAACATACCATCAAGATAAGGACGGACCGTTGTACCAGCTAGCCTTAAATCAATGTCGACTATACCACTACTTTTATCGATTTTAGGAAAAAACGAAGCGATGAACCCAAGATCAACCTGCTCTCCACTTAATTGCACATTGATTGGTAATTTAAGGAAACGATCCGACAATTTGACCTGGCCTAATGACAGGTCAATTGGTATCTGGCCAGACAGTTGCAAGCGATTATTGTATCCAACAAGTTCAGTTTCATGAATAGTAAGCCGCTGGTCCAAATATGCGATCCTTCCTTTAAACTCTGGGCTCCCATCTTTAAAATTAGTTGCTATAGCCCATATAATTTCAATATTTGGCTGGCGTAAGTGATTACGAACATGAACTTGACTATTTAAAACACCGTTGATTCGCCCAGGCAAGCCTCCCACTGCTAAGGCGACTGAAAGCGGAAGACTATCTGTATTAAAGTGGAAATCTAGGTTTCCATCAAGATCAATCTCCCCGGAAATTCCCACCCAATTCTGCGATAGAACATCAGCCGATAAGCGTACTTGCCCAAGTTCAATTGGAGTAACCTGAAACTTTCGGTCAGAGAAAGCAAATTGTAAAGGCTCAACTTCGGTTATATCTTGGCCCGCCACCTTAAGATTCAGATTCTGACAAACGAGTTTTGCCGTTGTGGTATCAACCCTAACACCTACTCCCTCAGCTGTAAGCAACATATCTGTAGAACCAGTAATAGATGATTGAGGTACGCTCATCACATAGCTAAAAACATCAGCTAAATTGGCCTGATCGCCGCTAATAGAAAGTGCCCAACTGTCAATTTCAGGTCGAAAATTGACCAGATCCACATTACAGATGGCATTACCAAAATGGAAAACTCCATCATTGATTCGCCAGTTTGACTTTTCCGTAACGACCTGCATTTGACCAAACGTCACACTGGACACATTTATTAATGCCGAAAGATCTTGAATAGGAACGGGGAAATCGAATAACTTGAAGGACGTCTGGTTCAAATCGACCACAGCACTGATTGAAGGTCGCATCAAAGAGTTCCCAATCTGCGCGTGAAGATCGAGATTACCCGTAAGTTCAGTTACTTTCGAAAAAAAACGCGTCATCGGCCCAACCCGAAAATTACTGCTTTGAACCGAAATCTTCGTATCATTTGCTATTGAATCTGAAATAGACGGAAGTTTTGTGCTTTGATTAGAAACCGGTAATGTACCCCAGATATGAACTTGATTCCCAAACATGAGGAAGTCTATCATGGGTATTCTCAGTTGGTTATTCTCATAAAGAATTTCCCCCTTTACACTGGTAATTTCGATAATATCATCCCTACTTTTAACTTCTAAATTCGGCATTAAAAAATTAAGTTCATATTTTGGATATTCAATATTACCTGCAGCTTCTGTTGCCGTAACATTCAAATTGTAACGGGCCAAACCGGTGAGAGCAATTGGAATTTCAGGAAACAGACCGGTGAGACTTTGAATTTCAAATTCGTTCGATTTAACTTTAAATTCCATGTGCCTAGGCGAAATTGATGAATCCATCATACTAACTATTGGATTCCGACTGTTCGGACTAGCAAGAATAAGCGAATCAACATACCACACGTCACCCTCATAACGAAGCTTGACAATTTCAGGATCAGGGCTGACCAAGGTCTCACTACCAGATGAGACTTCAAATCTTACCAAATCCATCTTCATTCTCACAGTTAGTGGATCAACCAATTCCCCGGTCATCTCAATTCTACCATCTGCTACACCATCAAGACGGTTCCCAAGCAATGGATTAATAATTGGGAAAATAGGTGCTACATCTACATTTCGGCCTTTGACAAAAATCTCATAAGGATTTGACTGTTCCATTCTAACTGTACCATGTATTCGGCAAGTCTCATCAAAACCGAAGCCTTCAAAAGAAAGAATTTCTTTAGTAAAAATACCGACTAAATCCACATCCAACAGAGGATTCTGTGCAAAACTCACATCCGTTAAATCACAAGTTAGATCGATTTGTGGATGACTTGTATGCCCTTTACCTGCCGCATTAAGGATCATACTAGCATCTAACTCAATCTCACTAAGGCCCCTTGCAATAAATAGTTCGCCAAGCCGCATCGGTTCGCTTTGGAAATCAATTTCATACTCAAGATCGTCTGTCACTGTTGCATTCAAGATACCTTTTTGAGAACGAGATGAAAGTTCAAAATCCTTGATAATCGCATCATAACCGTCAATTTCAAGTGGTAGAGAAAGTGAATCAAAGATTAATCCCCAAGCCTCAGCATCAACAATTTCAAGTATTCCCCGCCCATTTAAATGTTCCAGCGTATTATCAAGAATCAATTTTCCCGTGACAACGCCTTGAATCGGGTACGCTTGACCAACTAAACGAATATAATCAGCAATTTGAAGCGGTTCAACAGATAAAACGAGATCAACAGGAATCTTCCCAATTGGATACGCTTGCCCATTTAATACTAACCGACTCTTATTCTTAACTAGAAGTCCTTGATTTATGAACACATACTCATCTCGATACTGAAACGGAACAGTTAATATACCAATCGGAACATTGAAAAGTGAAGCCTTAGGGACTTCAAACATAGCTGTCAAATCCGAGGGAGAAATTCTCCCCGTAACCTTACCTTCACCACCGAGATCAGGAATCCTAACGATTCTTGACAACTTATCAACATCAATTTTAGTAATTTGCAGATCGATATCACGATCATTCGCAAAACCAAGAGGACCTTGTAACCGAATTCGTGCTTCGTCAAGATTCGCCGTAGCTACTAACTGACCTGATTCAATTTTCCAATTGGCTTGAGACACCTTAATCCCAATATCGTTTAAGTTAGCTTCATCATAGACCAATCCACCAGTTAACTGAAAATCACTTGGGTCAAGCCCCTCCCCCTCAAACTGTACATGAATATCCACTTTACCATTCGATTGTAGAAATGACCTCAGGTCATGTATCATCGGAAAAAAATCAACGGCTTGACTATCGACGAGATCAATCAACCCGCGGTATTTGATCCCCTCATTATCTTGGGTCACTTCTGCATAACCAGAAACCTTACCACCGGCTAATTCTCCAAAAATTTCAGTTATGTGGAAATAGTCTCGCGTAAACTCTGCTCGAGTGGAGACATCTCGAATTTCTACTCCACTTGTACGCAAGAAAGGAAAAGTAACTAATAGTTGACCATCGACCTTCTCAGCTAAACTACTTACATTTAGATTTACCTGTGCTTTACCCTCAATGATCTGATTCGTATAAAACTTGGCAATATCCTGAAAGTCAAGGTCCAAATTCACTTCTACATCCAAATCATTCAAATCATTAGCTCGCCCTGAAACAGTTAATTTCGAATCTCCGAAATCAATTCGCATCTGTTTAAGTTCTTTCAAATCACTAAACAGAGAAAACGTGGTTTGAATCTTCTCAATTTCCGTACGAGCTTCATTAACTTCAAAAAAACCATCTTTAATACTAAATTCACCTGTATGCTCCCACTGTCCTAAAGGACCTTGAAAATTGCAAGAAATCCCATCGACAGAAACTTTCAAATGACGCATTTTGTCGTCCAGATTGAAGGAGCCATTCTCAATCCTAACATGAGAAATAAGCGGTTGAAATATGACACTTGAACCATTATGATTTGACACCTGAAACAATTTGGTTAGATTAACTTCTCCTTTTTCGTTAACTCGGAGACTAAATTCAGGACTCTTGATATCCAATTTGGTAACAAGAAATTTACCAAACAAAAGTCCGTAAAGTCTATATTTCACTTCCACTGAATCCATTGAAAAAAAACGAGTTTTTTCCGGTAGCAAGTCGTTAATCACTACTTTACTGATTTTGAGTCCACTGAGAACATTACCAGAAACCTGTCCAATTGAGATGGTCGCACGCATATGATTGGAAACTAGCTCTTCTAACTGCAAACGAATTTTCTGATGTACATGACTCGACCCAAAAAAATAAAACCCACCGACGAATATGCAAATCAAAAAAGCTACGATAAAAATCAGAAACTTGTTCCGCCTTCTCATTTTCTTCGAAAATTCCAGTCTTCAGTATAATACTTTGTTTTAGCCAGTTGTTGGGCTGTCTCCACTTCCTTAGGTATCAATTTCTCTTCAACAAGACCGAGACCTAATATCTCTTCAAAACCATGTTGAATTGCTTGTTCAATTTCAACCCGTAAAAACTTTCGCGATCGATGTTGATTAATACTGGTTGTTTTTGTCTGCACCATTCGCTCAAGGCCACGCTTTTTTGAGACTATAGACAAAACATCCTGGGATGGGATATCAAGTGCAACGTAAGTTTGGAACAGAAATCCAACCGAGTTTCGACGTTGTGCAATACCAGCTATTTTTCCATCACCAATCATTACATCATACCTTGCAGGATTAGTAATACAAATGTTCGGAAGTGACGAGTCCAAGGACCAACCATATTGATCAACTTCAATACCAATCTCCCGCAACCCCATAGTTATACTATCGCTGATCACTTGGTATCCAGCCGAGATGCCGCTTGGTAACCCAATATCGAATTTTGTCTTAGGAAATATAGCTGAAAAGGTCACATCCCAACCATGAATCACTGTTCCTCCCCCCGTAATACGACGAACCAGATCGATTCCAAGGTCACCACATTCTGAAAAGTTAACCTCATCACAAATCCGCTGGAAATATCCAAACGAGAAAGATATTGATGACCAATCATAAAATCGCAACGTCGGACGACAATCAAGCTTCTGATTCATCAATATGACTTCATCTATCGCCATATTGAGAGCAGCATCATTTTTTTGGGTCAATAGCAGCCGCATTTGAATAGTTCCACTAAATTTGATACAATTCAGTATGCATTCTCAACCTACTTAAAATTTCAAAACATGAAAATTATACAATAAAGATGAGTGAGTGTCGTGTCAATCTTAGTTTGGGAACCGGTTGCAGAACCAACAAGTCGATACCCTAAATGTCACTGTTCGGTGATACTGGAATTATCAAACAAGGATCTAATTGTTGGATATTATGCAGGTGAAGACGAAGCACGTCCCGATGCTGCTTGGGTTTTAGCACGCCGGCAACATAATGCTAGCGGTTTCGATCCGTTGATTAGTATCGCAGACTCTCCTAGCAAACCCGAAGGAAATGGCATCTTATTTCAAGTCAATGATGGCACCGTGTTACTAATCTATGGAACCATGCATGGCAAGCTCGAAGGCAAACATGGCCCCGGCGTACGTTGGGTAACTTGCGATTTGCGAATAAAACGATCATACAATAATGGTGTGACATGGTCAGAAGTAGAGATGATCGAGGAAAACTGGGGACATGTTCCAAGATGCAAACCAATCCTACTTGATAATGCAGAAATTCTGTTTGGTACAGAATTCACATCATGGCATTCACAAATCTGGAAAAGCAAAGACGGAGGAAAAACTTGGAATATCTGTGGTAGCATTCCAGGCGAAAAAAACCAACACCCGTCACTCATTCAACGAGACGATGGTTCCATCTTGGCACTCATCCGGCCATCTGGGAAAAATCCAAATATTCTCAAGAGTGTCTCCCACGACTACGGCCAAACCTGGTCTGAAACTGAAGTGACACAAAACTACTGCCCTTATGCAGCCCTTGACGCCGTTAAACTTGAAGACGGCAGAATTGTGATGATTTGGAACAATAATCCAGAAAAGCGAAACCCTTTGACTATCGGGATGAGTGAAGATGGAGGAGAAACTTGGAAATACAAACGAGATCTCATTACGGGTGAAGGAAGTTTTCACTATCCCGCCATTATCCAAAGTCACGATGGTTTGATTCATATCACTTTCACCAATAATCGTGTTACAATTGACCACGTTGTCCTTACCCCTAACTGGATTGAAGGAGTAGGAAGCGCACTCCCAATATGGGAAGGAATAGGAATGAAACGTTATCTAATCTAGAGAATTCCTACAATCAAAGAAATGTAACTAATAACAATTCATTAAGTGTAGAAACTAAGGAAAGACAATGGCATTCATACTTGAAGATGAGTTTGGGGATATCATTGCCAAAGCACGACGGGGACTTGAACTAACCGTCGGTCGAGTTGCTACTGAATCGGGCATCGCAGCAAAAGACATCTCGCAAATGGAAAATTATACTAAAAAACCGAGTCGCGATGAGGTCGATAAGATTGCCTCCACGTTACAACTCGATAGCAAAAAATTAAATGCGATCGCAACAGAGAGTTGGTCACCAAAGACAATCGAAACTAAATATGACCCAGCACTTGAAGTCATAACGATAACAGCAAAGGTAGGTGGCTATCCTGTACATGCGTATTTGTTGATCTGCACAAAGACACGTGAAGCTGCTATCATCGACACAGCAGCAAACCCCCAAACCATTATGGAAAGGATCGACAAGATTAACATAGACCCAAAACTAATACTCTTGACACATGCACACGGCGATCATGCAAACGGACTGCAGGATTTGGAAGACGCTTTTAACTGCCCAACGTGGATCCACGCAAATGAGCCTAAGCCAAGAAGTAAAAATGCCCTCCAATTGCTGAAACATGGTGACATTGTCTCAGTTGGCAACCTGAAAATCACAACACTGGATACACCTGGACATACATCTGGAGGATGTTCTTTCTACGTCCGTTCAACTGTCATCGTTGGTGATGCATTATTTGCTGGATCCGTTGGGAACGCATCAATATCATACGAAAAATTACTCTCTAGTGTACAAGAAAATTTACTTTCTCTACCCAAACATACAGTCCTCTTCCCCGGACATGGACCAGCCACAACGGTTGAAGAAGAAATAAACCACAACCCGTTCTTTTAACAAGAAACTAGAAATCCCCAGAATGGAAATTAAGGAAGTTTGATGCGAGATCTGGCAAAACTTGAAAATCGCCGTCCGACGAAACAGATCAACGTCGGAGGCGTAACTATTGGCAATCGAAACCCAGTTTCAATCCAAACCATGACCACAACTTTAACATATCAAGTGGACGAAACCATGCACCAAATTGACCGCTGTGCTGAAGCTGGTGCGCAGATTGTGAGAGTTGCTGTCCCGGAGCAACGTGATGCCGATGCACTTAAAGCGATTGTCAAACGGTCTCCAGTACCAATTGTCTCCGACATTCACTTCAACTATAAGTTCGCGCTTGATGCAATCGATGCAGGCGTGGCCAAAGTCCGAATTAACCCTGGCAATATAGGCAACCAAGATAGGATTGCCCAAGTCTTATCTTCAGCAAAAAAAGCAAAGGTTCCCATACGCATAGGTGTTAATGAAGGATCGCTCGAGAAAGACTTACTGGACAAATACCCGTTTCCTACGGCTGAAGCACTTGTTGAGAGCGCAATGAGACACGTTAAAATTTGTGAAGCTCATGATTTTACTGATATTGCAGTTTCAATTAAATCAAGCGATCCATTTCGCATGATTCAAGCTAATCGGATTTTCTCAGAGAAAGTTCAATACCCACTCCATTTAGGTGTCACTGAAGCCGGTCCTCCAAGGAGATCTCACATCAAATCCTCAATTGGCATTGGAACACTTTTAATGGAAGGTATTGGCGATACAATTCGCATTTCAATCACAGGTGATCCAGTTGAAGAAATCTTAACAGGAAAAGAACTCCTGCGAACACTCGGTTTGGCAGATCAGATGCTCGATCTCATCTCTTGCCCTTTTTGCGGACGTGGCGATGCGTCAGTCGGTTATGAAGAAATTGTTGAGGCAGCGGAGGAACTTCTGGAAAAACATGGGGTCGCAATGCCCGTTGCCATAATGGGTTGTGAAGTAAACGGTCCTGGAGAAACACGAAACGCAAAAGTAGGTATACACTTAGGTGGGAAAGATCTAGCAATACTAAAAATTAATGGGAAAAAAGTCAAGACGTTCCGTGGGAAAGAAGAAGTCAACCCTAAATTCTTGGCCAATGCTCTTTTAGAAGCTACACAGCAATTGGATTCCGAGGATCACGCGAAATCACCTTCCTGAACTGGAAACTTGCTTAACATCCGTACTTTCAAAAATCTTGTCTGCTGAACCCGCAATAAATCCATTAAACGAATCGTATCTTTTGACAAATTCATAGTAACAAGCAGGAATTTTCTTGATTGCAGCGAGATCCTCAAATTCAACTTCTGCTCCATAAGCTAAAGTCGAAGATTGCTCCAACCCTAAGGCAGGACTACCCTTAATCTCTCCTCCATTAGCATTAACTCTGTAACCGTTTTTTTTAAGAACTTGATTGACCTCTACTAAACTATCAAAATTGTTCAATGAATTAATATAAATCGTGAAGTGGTTAGGGACAAATCCAAAAATGTACAACCATGCAGCATACTCACTTTCACGAAGCAACTGACTATATATTTTATAATTAATCCTCCATCCCCTACCTGTTGTGAGGAACAAATCTGTAGGAGGTTGTACATCTTTAATCATAAACTGCATGGCTTCCTGCAGAAAATCAGAAAATTCCTCTACCAATAATTCACTAATGAATATTTTGGGTATCAGTGGATCAATGTGTTCATAGTGACACGCTAAGAGTCTTTTAGTCTGAAAACGATATCTACCTTTTAGAGAATACCCCCTAGAAATAAAAGGCTCAGCTAATCTACTTATGCCAAAATTTTCTAGATTAAAGGTTCTAAATGCTATGTGGTCGTTAACCCATTCTCGTCCTGCACATAAAACATTCTGGATCTTTTTGGCATCTGGGTTTAAATTCGAATAGACACGCCAAAACCCGTCAAACATTTCATCTAAGTTCACAACCCAACCTCAATTAGCTTACAAAATCCAGAGAACTTTCCTCCTTCACACCTACAAACTAACCCTTCAAAAAATCAGCAAGTGTGGATCTTAAAACCTCCCATTTCCATGTTTAATTCCTCAAGGAAAGCAGAAACTCTCTAAATTTGATTAAACACAGAAACCAGACTATGCTTTGAGATACATAATCCTAACAGCATTCCACATACAAAATTCGAGTAACGTCAATTTTGTTGACACCATACTGGTATTTAAGGAGTTTTATAAGCAGGGTTTCTTAATTCTTTAATCTGCTTTCCAAAGCGCCCATCAGTATAATCAACAGCTCGAATCTTCCATTTATCCTTCTTATCTTTTCTCATGGCAGCAATTAGATCTCCACTAGCCGCCCATTTATATTTAGCACGTAAAGTCGCATTTTTAGCCCTTGAGTCAATGGACACACCCAAGAATTCGATTGTCATGTCCCCACCACGAAGACGGAAAATGCCAACCCACCCCTTCTTAATATCATTCCATCCAACCGTCTTCTCAAATGCTCCAGCCCAAAACGTCCAAGCAGTGAACACATCCTCACCATTGCTTTTCAGCCAATGTGTCATGATTGCATCGAGATCTTTTTCACCAATATCATCAGCATGTTTTGTGAAAACTTCCTTAAGAGCAGTCTCTTCTGCGACAAAATTAATTTCTTCCTGCTTAATAGCTTCACTATCTTCTGAAATCTGAGACGACACCTTTGGTTTTACCAGAGAATCCTTTTCACTGCTATCGGAACATGAAATTATACTTGCTGTAACTATCACCATAACTAAAAAGAAAGGAAATTCATATTTCATTATTCTCTCCTTGTTGAGGGTTCTTTAAAGAAATTTAGAAAACTTCAAAATCTATAGTTATTCTGCAGTAAAAAAACCAATAAAATTTAGTCCAAACGGAAAGATTGGACAAACTCATCAAAACTATTTTGCCAACGATTTATGGTGTCTTCCGGCCCCGTTGCTTTAAAAAACCACAAACCTTGTTTAGTTTCAGCGATTGCGGCTAAAAGAGCATAGCCTTCCAATTCATCAACAGGTCCTGTCATCATCATAGGCGCACGTGATTTCATAAAAGTCCCAGTCAAAGAAACAACTGTAACTGTTAAATCAGTAATTTGTACTTTTTCCCGCTTAATTAAGTCTTGTATCTCTTGTCCCTCAGGTGGTTTGAATTGCCCATACCAACGATTTAGATTGGCTTCTACTGACCCACCAATACCAGAGAACACAGCGAGCTCAGCAGGTTGATTATCTCCCACTCCCGGCAACAAAAATTGGTCGTGACGCATTGGACTTGAAGGTTTTTGGCGGATCCACCCCTCTGGCACAGCATAACTTATTTCACCACGTGACGTCACCTTATTAGCAGTCTCTACTTGCTTCAACACTTGATTCGGAACAGAAGGTTTATTTCCGCTAGAAACCTTTCTTTCCGTTTTACAACTAAGACCACTAAACATAACAAAGAAAATCAAAGACGAAATTGCAAAAACATCTTTCACTGTACTCTCCAATACCTAAATATGAACTAATCATTAAAGCAAAACATAGATAACAACAAGCAAAACATTGCTATTCCAAGTAATTTTAGCAAATACAACTCATACCATCAAATAAATATAATTGAATCCTCAAGTATGATATCTTATTTAAGAAATAAAAAAATTGAAAAATTGATGGGTTTAAAGAAAGAAACATGAAAAATATCAGATTAGCAGATGGGAATTTGATGCCCCAAATTGGACTCGGAACGTGGGAACTGAGAGGTGACGCTTGCAAATCCGCCGTCAAAAATGCTATTAACCTTGGCTACACGCACATTGATACCGCCTGGTTATACCAAAACCAACGCGAAATTGGGCAAGCAATCGCAGAGTCTGATATTAACCGTTCCAACCTATTTATTACCTCAAAAATATGGAGAACCGAATTAAGCTACAACCAAGTCCTGACTCAATGCGATGAAATCTTGAGCCAATTACAGATGGATTATGTTGATCTGCTCCTGATTCACTGGCCTAGTAATGAGAATATACCTCTGAGCGAGACAATCGAAGCATTTAACTACGTTCAAAGTCAAGGCAAAGTAATTAGCATTGGTGTCAGCAACTTTAGCGAAGACCTAATTGATCAAACCAAAGCAATATCGAAAACGCCAATTAATGTAAATCAAGTCCCGTACCATATTCGCCATCAAACGCCGAACTTGCTAAACTACTGCCAAGAATCCAATGTCGCTGTGACCGCGTACTGTCCACTTGGTAGAACCCGGATACTGGAAGAACCGCTTTTAACCAAGATCGCTAAGCGCCACAATAAGTCAACTGCAAAAGTTGCTTTATTGTGGTTGATTCAGAAAAATATGATTGTTATTCCCAAGGCAAGTTCAACCAAACATTTGAAAGATAACCTCGATCTATTCGGTTGGGAATTATCAGAAGATGAAGTTAAACAACTAGATAACATTTCCTAAACCAAACATTTAGTTTGATGTACAATCTCCCGTTGCAGCCCATTCGCAACCACGTAATAACAACGTCTGAAAATCGCGATTCTCGAATGTATCCATCCCACCACCACCAACGTGCCCAAGTATAAGGTGGAATATGCGACCGTCACCATAAGTCTTCACCAACACCATCGGCTCTGATTGTCCGGTACCACCAGAATCAAGCGACGAAAAAGCTGTAGCAAGAACATGGTAATCTGTATTATGCATGTGTGATAGTCCATGGTACAATTCATCCGGATGATCTTTAAATACCAACGGTAACCCCTTCATAATAGGATGATCTGAATCCATAACTTCAACATCAAACTTGTGATACTTACCATGACCCGCCCCCGATCTCCACATCAAGGCACAAATCTTTTCATATTCCACCCAACCGTCAAAAGCATTATTGGAAGCATGTAGAATACAAACGTTCGTACCATTTCTAACAGCAGTGATGAAATTTTCTTTTGCGGCATCAGCCCATTGTGGACCATTGTAATCAACAAAAAACAGTCCATAATCATTTAGTTTATCTATATCAGCCAAACTAGCAGATGGGTCTGTCGTTAGGTCAACCTCAAATCTCTTGGATTCTTCTAGCAAATTCTTGCAATATGGAGCTGATCTTTTCCAATCATGATTGTTTTCTCCTGTTAACAACAGCGTCTTTACAGATTCCATATCTTCCTCTTATGCATATATAATAAGCAAAGCGATAATAGCAAACCCACTCTAATCTTTCAACAACAATAATTCTCTTGAAAAAATCAAACAGATTTAGTTCAATATAACCTATATTTAATATTCAATTCAAAGTGGAGCTAATCATGTACCGCGTTGGAATTATCGGATTAGGAAGTATAGCAGCACGCTACTCCAATCCATCTGACCCCCATCCGTACTGCCACACTGGTGGAATCAGGCAATGTGAAACCACAAATCTAGTCGCTGTAGCAGACTTGTCCGAAGATCGAAAAACCGAGTTCAAAGAAACATGGGAACCCAGTTTTCCAGACAGAAGTATCAATTACTACGATACCGATATAGAGATGCTCGAAAATGAGGATCTAGACATCATTGCTGTCTGTGTCCGTGGTCCATACCACTTTGCTGTGATGCAGAACGTGCTAAAAACAAATGTTAAAGCGATTTTTCTCGAAAAACCAGCAGGTTGCTCACTGGAAGAGATTGACCAGATGACAACTGCAGCTGATGAAAAACAGATTCCAATTATCGTCGATTATTCACGACATTGGGCACCGCATCTTTTACGACTACAAGAACTTGTAGCAGAGGGACTGGTTGGCCAAGTCAAGTCTGTAATTGGCTATTGTCCGGGCACAATTCTATCTTTTGCAATTCACAATACGGATATGATCTGTCAATTTGCAGGTTACGACCCTATGTCTGTGAACGCACACATTAACCAAAGCAATGGTCAAGTCCCCGAAGGCTACGAGCAAGAACCATCAATCATTGGATCAATTATCAATTTTAAAAGCGGGATACAAGGGTTCCATGTAGGAGAACACGGCACCAAAAGCGCATTTTCAGTTGACGTTCTTGGTACGGAAGGCCAATTACGAACTGGTTACTCTCGGTCAATAACAACTCTATACGATAAAGATAACAAACTGGTGGACAACACAAAATTGGATCTACCACCAAACCAAAGCGTATTCAAGGTTGCATATCAACAAATTGTCAATTATCTAGAGGGAGGGTGCTTACCTCATTGTACACAAGAACACTACATAGCTGTCAATGAAATTGGATTTGCAAGCATTGAAAGTGGCCTAATCGGTCAAACAATTGAAATCCCCTGCCAAAAACGCAGTAGATTAATCTATGCCAATGGTTAATCAAAACTAAACTTGTTCTTCTATTGCTCGCTGCAGTGCTGCGGCAACCTCTTCAATATACGGAAGAGGGCCATATAATACATCATGATCCTCAAGTTCCTCTGAGGTTCCAATTTGGGCACGAATAACCAGCACATACTGCCTACTAGCAATCAACATGAATATCCCAAATAATGTTATCAAAAGACCTAAGGCGATGAGCAGGACAGTAGAACTGTTTACTTGACCCAAGACGCCAATAGAAATTCCTCCGAAAACAAGCATTATTGCCAAATAGAAATAAGGATTCTTAGTATACTCCTTCTTACTAACTAGCAGAAATGTCCCTATAAGACTAATAAAACACCCAAGAAAGAGGCTAGGAACATTGGCTGGTTGCAATAAACTGAAGAAAGTAAGCCCCACACCAGCGACAACAACTACCCCCCCCGAGCAACATCCTCGAACAGCAATATCCTTTTGCAAATAAAACGAATTAATAATTTTAAGGAGAAATGTCTTAGACCCAATAATGAAACTCACATTAGTAATAACAACATCATTCTCATCACTGTAAAATATTGTATCTATAGACGCCAAAACAAGTTTTTCACTTTTTCATCCATGTGGTATATCAATTCTCTCAATACCAATCACCCATCTTTTTCTGATTCTCAAATCAACTCTTCTTTCTAAGGCCAAAGTGATGTGCTCACTCTAAACCTTGAAAGAAATCTTCTGGAGGTGGAGCCATTGTATCAAGCGGTACTTCAGTATCAGTTGATTCCAGCATAGCGACGTTTGGATCGTCAGTATAATTTTCCTCAGTCATGTAGCTATTAATACAAGAGCGATTACAAGCCTCACCATTTTTTAGCAATCGACAAACTGGATGATTTAGTCGAAGTGAACTGATAAGACAAGTCCTTAGCTGCTCCAAATCGAAATCTCTGTGGAGTAAGAAACTATAACCTCCATGTTTCATCGAGTTGTTTGCCAGCTGATTTTCATTCACAATGGAAATCACTTTAATGTGCTTGAGATATCGTCGCAAATAGTAAAAAACACGTCTTCGTCTTTCATTTATTCGATCTAGAATAACCAACTGGTATTTCCCCAGTTTCAGAAAACCAATTGCTTCATCACTATCCCAGGCAACGTCAAATCGATGATTCTCTGAACGCAGCAACTCTTTAATTCGACGTTGCTGACGAGAATCTCTACTAACAATCAACACTTCTCCTTGGATATTGGAAATGCCAATATGTTCCTGAATTTCTAGCGGTATAATTGCTTGATCAATCCGCCTTTCAAGCCACCTGCGATTGTATCTCATCCTACGTCTGACAGAACCCATTCTAGATTCCAAAACTGGATGGGTTTCTCGGTATCTTCTTCTCATAAATAGGTTAAGTCCCTTTGAATATATCTAGGAGTTTTTCCAATCTAAACCTAACTTTTTGGAAATCAAGTCAAACACTTAATTTTCCAGTAGAGGCGTATAGATTATACATTACCTATTCACCAAAAGTATAGGCTTATCAATCTTTCCCAACTAGATTCTCGATTTTGGCAGATGCCCCAACCTAAACACAAAAAAGGCTTGACGAGCATGTACCTCTCATGTTAGAATCGATTCAAGTTTTTTTTTAGGATCGTTTGAAAAGGGGATTGAATGGCTCTTGGTAGACTTGGAGGGAAAGCATCAGGCGTTTTGAGCCGAAGTTCGACCACAGGTATGAGAGCATTTAAATCAGGGAGGCATTTAAATACCCGGCGGAGAGGGTCAGGAAAATCCAGCTTTGTCACAAACATGAAACGCCAACGTTATAGCTTTAGAGCGTCAAGTATGGCCAGACGCATAGATCGAAGAGTTTGAGCTATCGTTAACTCCTCTTGTCGATAGCTAACATCAAAGTGATTTCTTCTCTTGTCGTTTTCAATTCTCTCGCAACTTGCGTGTAACTTTTGCCTTCTTCGATTAACCTACGGGCAGTGCTGATTCGCCGTGAGAGTTTCTGGTCTTGGGATTTCAGTATTTCATCCTCGTGCGATTCAAGCCCCACGACCTCTCCAAACAAAATTTCGTCTTCACCTAGCAATTCGGTGACTTTGTCTTTCACTCCTTGATCATCATACCGCTCCTCCTCAGTATCTGCTGTTTCGTTATCTTCCAAATCCAACTCCTGCTTAACTTGCTTGAGTTCTTCCTCATGATTAGCATATGAATGATCAAGGAATGCTCGTTTTAATGAGGGAGACTGGTTCGAGGTATCCTGTTCTTGTGAAATTGTATTGTCGAGAATTCCTTCGAAATCTTCGTTGTCACCATCCTCTCTTTTCCCATCCTTTGAAACCGAATCTTCTGAAAAAATCCCCTCCTCAATAGAATGTGAAGGAAGTTCAAGTTCTTGATTCGTAATACGTCTTAGTGCTCTTTGGCTTCTAAAAACCACCCCCCCCAGAGTCACCAATCCCAGCAAGAATAAAAAATTGGTTCCCAAAAGTAGCCGCCAAGCAACAGGTGAGGAGTCAGTGGAGTTTTCCATTAACTCACTATCAAAACCAAGAACAAATTCATCTTGGCTCAAAAGTTCCTGAATATTTAGCATTGGTTCTCCAGATCGAACTTCACGATTTTGAGACACAGCCTGACCCAAGATCTCCTCTGAGCTAGTAGATGATTCATTTGTTTCTTCCAAATTCAATGAAGAGACAGAAACACTTTGATCTCGACTTTTCCGGTTACTAACTTTAAGTGGAGATGGTTGAGGTACTGAAGATGAATCGAGAACTCCGAAAAGATCAATCACGATTCGATTCGGATTTGAGAGAGGAAATAACTTATAACGTCGGATATCCTGATGTGAAGTTAGATTCAAAACTGCCGATCTACTAGATCCCGTTTTGATCAAAACCCCCTTCAAAATTGGATCATTAATATGGGCACCCAAATCAAGATCAGGCACTACTAACATGTTATATAAACGTACTTCAATCTCATTTTCATGTGGAGAATGAAGTTGGTGAGAACCAATCTCACCATCAATGACTAAGACAACACGAGTAGAGTGAGTTTTTGGATGATAATGATATCTCGTCTCAATGATTCTTGCTGCGCGAGAACTATCTGAAAAAAACACTATACAAAGAAATATAAGCATCAAAGTAGAAACCCAACTAATACCATGAACTACTGTATAGACTTTACGGTCTCTATTTATTTTGAATTTCATAGCGAACGCCATCAATCCTGATATCATTCAGAAAAACAGTCTTCAAAAAACCTCAGATTCTACATGTCTTCATCTGTCAAACGACATTATCATCCTGATCCTGTTGAAACCCAGCTCTCAACTTCAGGACAGCACTAGAGTGCAGTTGTGAAACGCGTGACTCATTTACATCCAAAACGAGCGCGATTTCCTTCATTGTCAGCCCCTCGTTATAGTACAAACTAAGTACGAGTTTGTCTCTCTCAGGTAACAAATCAATAGCTTCAGCCAATAGGCGCTTAGTTTCTTCATATATAAGCTGATCTGCTGCATCAATATTACTCGGATCAGCAATAAATTCTTGGATTGCATCTTGCTCATCGTCATCCGATGTAAGGTCACTTAACGTAAGGATTGCAGTACAACTTACATCCGCTAAAGCTTGATGCACTTCGTCAATGGTCAGTCCCATCTCTTTGGAAACTTCAAATTCATCAGGAGCACGACCATTTTGCTGTTCCAAACGACGATACGCTGATTCGAGTTGATGGGCTTTCTGTCGAACACTTCTTGGGACCCAATCTAAAGCACGGATTTCATCGAGAATTGCTCCACGAATTCGATGGCTTGCAAAGGTCTTAAAGGTTGCACCCTTTGTCGGATCAAACCTATCAATAGCATCAAGCATACCCATTATGCCAATGCTCACCAGATCATCTAAATCATATGAGGGAGAAGCGTACACCGAAGTTTGGTAGGCTATCGACTTTATTAGTGGAAGACATTGATCAATGAGATGCTCTTTAGCTTCAGAATCATCGTCAAATTTATAGGCCCTCCACAGTTCCTCTGTCGTCGTCATCTTCTTCACTGTCTTCATAAACGAATGATAGTTCTGATCGTGTTATCCATGAGACAAACCATCCAACGATGTATCCTAGAATTCCGAAAATAAAGAAGGCAATGATTGCCTTCCTAAAAATTGTCTCAATAGAATTGCCTTTGAAATAAGCCATAAGACTAGCTACAATTAGGGCGGAAAAACTTAGGCCGTAACTGATTCTTATACTAATCCATCTCTTAGGTCCCATTTTTAGCCTAACAAGCTAATCTACAAGAAGTTAAATTTAAGAAGTTAAATTTTCGTAATTCAGCAAAAGTACAATTTTCAGGTCACAGTATGATGTTTCATCTTAATCAATTAAAATACCAAAGCATCATGCTATTTCCCTTGTTTTTCCCTAATTTGTTCAAACTGCGAAAAGAAATTTTTCGTAGCAGAATATTCTGCGAGAGAAGAAATCATCCTCTTAGCAATAACCTGAATACACTTTACAGAAAGAGATTCCGGATTTTCAAGCATAAATGGTGATTGTTTACGATTGATGAGTGAATTTTTAATTTTGGAATCATAGGGAATATAGCCAGCATACGAAATTTTGTCTAACGGGAGATTATATTTCCTAACAACTGTTTTAAGAATTTCGGCGACCTCACGAGCTTGGGCAGCAGTCCGCACCATATTAATCAAAAGATTAACCCGTGCATCTCGACGCCAACGAGAAATCACCTTAATTAAAGCATATGCATCAGTATACGCCATCGGATCAGGTATTGTTACAGCCAAAATCTCATCCGCAGCTAAGACAAAACTTAAAACATTATTACCAATTCCAGCAGGCGTATCAATGATGAGAATGTCAATCAAAGCATTAAGGCGAGTAAGTTCACTAATTAATTTTTTATGAATTTGGACGGGCAAATCTGCCATGGCTTTAATCCCAGAACTACCAGCAATGACTGAAATGTCAAGAGGTCCCTTAACAATGATGTCTTCAATTCGCTTCTCTCCAGTAACAACATGTTGCAGTGTATAACGAGGATTAACATGCAACATCACATCTACATTCGCAAGCCCCAAATCGGCATCCAAGATTCCAACACGTTTACCAAGTTGAGCCATGGCAATCGCCAAATTTGCCGCCACATTGGTTTTTCCAACACCACCTTTACCACCAGTAACGGCAATAGTACGTAAAGCTGGTGAGACACGACCTCTTCGAGCAACTTCGGCGGAGACAGTCTTCGCAACTTTTCTAAGCTCTGCTGCGTGATTATTCTTCAAAGTTAATTTCTCCTTAATGTTGCACCGTCAAAGACTAAAGTTGAGTTCAAGGCATATATTCGTCAATAAATTTCCCAATAAAAACATTACAACTTCTTTTGGTAACCTCTGAGCAAAAAGGTAGCTATTCGGTTGTGCGTTGCAACTTCAATATCAGTTGCAACATCTTGTCCAGTCGTAAAATAGGACACCGGTTTCTTGTAACGAACAGCACAATTCAAAATAGAACCATAGCAAATTGCTTCATCCAACTTAGTAAAAATGAGTTTGTCAATTCCAAGTGATCCAAATCTCTTTATTATGTTCTCCATATCAGTGTTACGTGTAGTCATATTTAACATCAGGTAAGTTTCATCAGGACGAGCAGCATTCAAAAATGACTCAATTGATCTCAGACGTGCAACATCCAATTGGCTACGTCCAGGTGTATCAATCAAAATTAAATCAAAATCAGCATATTTCTGAATTTTCTTCTCAAGTTCTTCAGGATCACGTGCAACTTCCATTGGTAACGATAAAATCTCGGAGTAAGTCTCTAATTGCTCAATGGCACCAATTTTAAAATCATCAGTTGTGATGAGAGCAACCTTTTTCTTTTGGAAACAATATTGAATAGCTAGTTTAGCAATTGTCGTCGTCTTTCCAACACCTGTTGCACCAACCAGAGCAACCACTGTTGGAGCTTCACCAAATTTGATACCGGGGCTCGTCTTTACAATGTTTTGAATTAATGCTGTCAAATGTTCATGAATTGATTTGCCATCTTCATCATTAAAACAGGTCCACATTGCTTCGGCTAGATCATGTGCTAACTCTGCCTCAACATCAGACTTGAGAAATCTGCGATAAAGTCCTGCGACTTCGTCCGGTAAATCGGCATTATCAGATATTTTTGTACTACTCAAAAGAATATTAAGAGCATCACGGATCTCATTTAATTCAGAACTGAGATAGTCCATGGCAAGTGAACTTTCAGGTGTTTTCTCTGCTCTTTTTTCCGGCGACAAATCCTCTGAACCGGATACAACCTCATTTTGTGGTGAGGAAAAACCAGGTGATTCACTATACGGAGGGTCCTGACCGAATTCCGAATTAATTTGTGCATTTTGGCGACCATATGTGTTAGCAGTCAAAGCCGTATTTACACGTTCAATCGCTTGCTGAATGGCAACTGGGTCCTGACTAGGAGATCTCGGACGAATCAGTGGGATTTTAGCAGGAACTTCAGTTTCAACAGCAATTGTTAATTCGTAATTCGACCCTTTATCTGGCTGGAGTTTATTGGGTGAAATACGCCGTGTTTTCACAATACTGATATTTCTGCCAAATTCCTTTTCAGCTTTTTGGCGTGCTTCTCTTGGCGTTTTTCCATAAATTTTTTGGATACGCGTAGCCATATTTCACACTTTCAGTTTAACGAAATCTTGCTAACTAGCTTCAGTCAATTCCACACGACCAATTTCATTCAATTGTATCGTCGGCGGAACTTCTTCAATAGACAACACTGTTATCGGCGTTGGGAACTGAATATCAATAAATTGCCTCAGGTAGGCACGAACAATTGAGCGGGAACACAAAATAAGTGGTTGCACATTCAGGCCAGCAACTTGTGTAACAGCATTAGCAATACCATTGACAAGTTGATATGCAGCATTCGGCTCAATAGCTAAAAACTGATACTCTCCCTGCTCATCTTGCTGTATTCCGCTCATAATGACTTCTTCCACCTCTTCACTTAAGGCAACATAATCAAGTGCTCCATTCTCTAAAAGATAAGGACGACAAATTGTAGAACCCACCCGTTGTCTAACAGCTTCAGTTAACATCACGGGATCTTTCGTTATAGTTGACTGGTCAGCTAATGCTTCTAATATGATCATCAAGTCTCGAACAGAAACTCCTTCTTTAAGCAAATTCTTCAGTATCTTTTGAATTAAACCCAAGGAAGTAGCTTCAAGCACTTCCTCAACAATAGCAGGGCTGGTTTCTTTTAAACGATCAAGTAACCTCTGTACATCTTGGCGTGTCAAAAACCTATCAGCATGCCGCCTAGTCGTTTCCACTAAGTGCGTTGCCAATACAGAAGAGGGGTCAATAACGAGATAACCAGCCATCTGTGCACGCTCTCGTTGATCGGAAGTTATCCACATCGCTGGTTGATTATTAGTTGGCTCCAAAGTTGGTGTTCCACTAATCTCCTCAGTTACGGGACCAACTTCCATAGCTAAAAATTCATTTGTGCGGAGTTCACCTTCTGCCACAGATTCCTCACGGATTACAATTCTGTAGGCTCCTGGAGCTAAATCCATCTGATCCCGTATTCGAATGTGGGGCAAGACCAACCCCAGTTCCCGAGCCAACGATGAACGAATCTCTTTAATCCGATTAAGAAGATCTCCACCTTCATTGGGATCCACCAGTTGTATTAAACTGTAACCAACATTCAACTGTATTGGTTCAACATCAAGTTCCTGCTCCGCCTGTTCAATTGGCGTCAAATCCTGTTCCGCATCCGCAGTCTCATCATCAGCTGGGGGCAATTCTTCCATGCTTTCCGGCAAGCGGGTAGCCAAGTAAGTCATGCCCCCAGCCCCAGCAGACAAAGCGAGAAACGGGAATGTAGGCATTCCTGGAACTATACCTATCAAAGCCAGTACACCAGCAGCTATTCCTAACGCTCGTGGTTGCAATAAATATTGCTCTACTAAGGCTTGCCCAAAGGCACCCTTCTCCGAACTTCGGCTAATCAGGAGACCTGTAGACAGAGAAACAACCAACGAAGGAAATTGGCTAACTAACCCATCGCCAATAGTTAATAACGTATACTTCTGTGCAGCATCTGCTAGTGGAAGACCCCTTTGAGCAACCCCGATGATTAGACCACCAACAATGTTGATAGTTGTAATAATCAAACCAGCAATGGCATCACCACGCACAAACTTACTAGCACCATCCATTGCACCATAAAAATTTGCTTCATTGGAAACGTCTGATCGACGCTGACGCGCTTCATCATCGGTAATTAAGCCTGCAGTCAAATCCGTATCAATAGCCATCTGTTTCATCGGTAACGCATCCAATGTAAAACGAGCAGCAACTTCAGCAATACGCCCCGATCCTTTAGTAATGACGATAAACTGGATGATCAATATAATGAAAAAGACGACGAATCCAACAACATAATTTCCTTGAACCACAAATTGGGCAAACGATTGAATTACTTTACCTGCAGCATCTGTACCTAGATGTCCCTTCGTCAGTATCACTCGTGTTGAAGCAACGTTGAGTGACAAACGAAACATTGTCAATACAAGCAATAAAGACGGAAAAATTGAGAAGTCAACTGGTTGCAACATGTAAAGAACAACAAGCAAAGTAACCAACGATATCGTAATATTCACTGCAAACAACAAGTCAAGCACTGGCGCCGGCAATGGGATCACCATTACCAGAATGATACCAATGACACCAAATACAAGAACAAAATCACTATTTTTGGTAATTAAAGGACTCATACGGATCGAATTTTATTCTGATTCTGTTACCTAATTATGCACTCATGTTCTTTGCTTTATTGAAACCCTGTCTCATGCTGTAAACACGTGCAAGGATCTGGGCAACGGGTTTGTATAACTCCACCGGAATAATGTCACCAAGCTCAAGTTCAAAAAGAGCCCATGCTACTGGTTTATCTTCAATCATTGGGATTTCATTTTCTTCTGCGATTTCACGTATTCTCTTAGCAATCAGATCTGCTCCTTTTGCTATCACAACAGGACTGGGTGACACCTCCCGATCATACTTAATAGCAACCGCAATGTGCCTTGGGTTAGTGATAACGACATCGGCATCCGGAATTTCATCCATCATCCTTTTTTGTGTCATCGTCATCTGCCGTTCCTGAATAATGCGCTTTACTTCAGGAGAACCCTCAGTTTGCTTATTCTCATCTTTAACTTCCTGTAATGTCATCTTCAGCTTCTCATTGTAACTCCAGCGTTGATAGAAAAGATCTAAAATCCCAAGTAACAGAAGAAAAAGTGCCACTCGAAAAGCAACATTAAAAGTTAAAGCTGCGATATAGCTGAGTATGCCATTTATGTCTTTTGATCCTAAAGACTGAAAATAGACTGACTCACCCTGAATAGTCACATAAACAATAGTTGCTACGGCGACTAGCTTCAGGATTGCTTTAATAGTCTCAACAAGAGCATTTCGCGAGAAAAGCTGCTTAATTCCAGTAAAAGGATTCAGTTTTTCTGGACGAAATGCAAGAACTTCAAAGGAAAAGAGGGGGCCAACTTGAAGATAGTTTGTTAAAATACCGGCAACAGCAGTAGCAATCAGGAAAGGTGAAATAATCAGTGCAAATCGGGTAAAAAGATCGCCCAAAAAGAATTGTACAATTGAAGGCTCAGCTCGAAAATCATTGAGCTGGTTTAGGGCGACAATATTCAGGTTCTTCAATGACGTGAGCGTAAACGATCCAAATACCCACATTGCCAATAAACCCAAGAGCAAAGTAATCGCAGAATTAAATTCCCGACTCTTAGGGACATCACCTTCCTTGCGAGCCTTCTCAATACGCTGCTGACTCGCCTCTTCAGTTCTTTCTCCACCTGGGCCTTCGTTCAATTACCTCACCCTATAGGATTATTGAAGTGCATCCCCCCCATGCAACTACCGTCAACACTTTCAATGATTCGCCTCAAACAGCATCATCTATTCAATGAAATCTAACGTGCTTCTCAGGATAACGTTTCAAGGTTTCAAGAGTTCTATTGCCAGAATACGAAACTGTTTCAAACCTGAATATTCATCGCTAGTATAACACCGCTTTGGGTGTTCATCAACTCAAAACAAGTAGCCCGAATGACAGTGATCACATAGTTGTAATAAGCGTATGCAGATCTTTACCAAGCCCATCAAATAAAAACTCAAAGGTCACAACCGTCACTCTAACAGACGCTATAATCATAACCGTTCCAACCAAAACTTGGACCAAAGGAAGTATAATAAATACATTAAGCTGGGGAATCGCACGGCTAATCAGAGCAAGTGCAATGGTTGTCATAAATAATGCAACAAAGACAGGCGCAGCCACATAAAAGCCTACCACAAAGAGTTCGCTAAACAATCTAATTATCTGTCCCGCTAAATCTTCGGAATAACCGAATCCACCAATCGGAACGAATTTGAAAGTATTAACCGCAGCAATCAGGAAAATATAATGTCCTTTAATGGAAATAAAAATGATGAGAGCCAAAAAACTGTAAATCTGAGAAATAATGGTAATTTGTTCCTGCTGGTTTGGATCCAAAATAGTTGCCATTGAAAACCCCATTTGGATCGTCACTAACTCACCCCCAAATTGAATGCCAGTAAAAACAAGTTGGGCCGCGAAACCAATAACAAAACCAATAAACACTTCTCGGACAGCCACCAAAACCAAAGAAATTGCATCTAACGGAGTGACAAAATCCTGTAAATTCAAAACAGGAAAAACAGTAAAAGTAATAACAACTGAAAGCGCAATTTTAATAATATTGGGAAAGGCACGATGATTATAAAAAGGGACAAAGACAACAATACCTGCAATCCGAAGAAATACAAGCGTGAATCGAATTGATAAATCAAGTGGAATAAAAAAATTTGGCATTACTGCAAGAAAGAGTAAAAGTTAATAATCAAGTCTCTGGTAAAACCATGCATCAATTTCAACATCCATGGAAATAAAAAGGTCAACACTAAACCAACAGCTATCAACTTTGGAATAAAGGTAAGTGTCATTTCCTGGATTTGTGTTGCAGCCTGAAAAACACTAACAATTAAGCCAATGACTAACCCAGCAACCAAGACAGGACCAGCCAGCATAAACATTAACTGAAAAGCTTGACGTATAACATAAATTGCAGCTTCCGGCGACATCTTCACCTACCCCTTAATTCCCGAAACTAGCGAGTATATCAAAAGATTCCATCCATCAACAAGAACAAACAGTAATATTTTGAAGGGTAATGAAATTGATATTGGGGGAACCATAAGCATCCCCATTGCCATCAAAATACTGGCAACGACCATATCAATTACCAAGAACGGAATAAACAAAAGAAACCCGATTGTAAATGCAGTTGTGAGCTCACTGATAATAAAGGACGGAATCAACACATGCGTGGGTAAATCAGCCTTCGATTCTATAGCACCTAAACCTGAAAGTCGCTGCATCAATTGGATATCATCAGTCCGCGTTTGCTTAAGCATAAAGTCGCGAATTGGAGAGAGCGCCTTCTCAAAAGCCTCTCTTTGACCAATTTCACTGGTCAGATAAGGCTGCAGTGCTTCATCATTTATACTTTTAATAATCGGCGCCATTACAAAAAAAGTTAAAAACAAAGCTAAGCCGGCCAAAACTTGATTCGGTGGGATCTGTGGAATTGCTAAACCTTGACGGAGAAAAGCAAAAACGACAATAAAACGTGTGAAAGAAGTCATCATAATTAGAAAGGAAGGTGCTATTGACAAAACGGTCAAAATTATAAAGACTTGAAGTGTTGAAGTAAATTCGCTCGGGTCGTCGGTCTGACGAAGACTAATATTAAGTTCTGGTAAAGGAAGCCCTGGCTGTGTTGAAGGAGATTGGGAATAACAAAGTGAGACAAAAACGAGAGGTAATAGAAAAAAAAGCAAAAAAAATTTTTTCACTTACTGGCTTTCCTGACAAAATTGCGAAGAAAAGACTGGAATCCACTCTTCACTCGTCGTTCAAGAATCAATTCATTCTCAAGCCACTGATCAACCAAAGCCATTTCGTCTTCATCAAGAGTCGCTATATACGAAATGTTTGTATTAGTCACACCAACAACATGCATTTGATCTAAAACTCGAATCAAACACACAGATCTAGCTGGAGAAATCGGCTCCTCAAAGATAACGTTGATTGGTTTCACTGATTGATTTGGTTGAGATTGTAGCATCAACTTCCTCAACACCCAGACCGTGACGAAAATCAACCCGGTAACAATCAACAACCAGAATAACATCTTCAGAGCAAAAAGCCAAAGATTAGGTAACTCAAATGCTGGAACCTGAGGGTTTCCCGTTGTATCTTGATCTTGGCCCCAAATTGAAGTCGAAATCAACAACAGGGCCATGGCTCCTACTCGCCAACACTTCCGTAAACAATTGGCAAATCCCATGATTATATGAACTAATTTTTCTTAACGAGTTCAGCCGGGGTCAGAATCTCTGTTACACGCACTGCCAAAGCATCTTCAAATACCATAACTTCTCCCCTAGCAACAGGACTATTATTTACAAGAATGTCAATCGGTTCCCTCGCCTGTTTGTCCAGTTCAACGATTGTACCAATTTTCAAATCATAAATGTCCCGAAGTGCTTTTCGGGTCCGTCCAAGTTCGATAATAACTTCAAGTTCAACATCGGCCAAAAGTTCTTCAAGACCATCCGCGACAGCCGGTTGATCTTGCTGTCCTTCAGTGAATGAGAAATCCTCTTCTATCAAACCCATATCGTCGGTTTCTTCCGATACAGATTCTCCTGCTATGTCTTGAGAGGGCTCAACATCATCCTCTTCCATCGCACCCTCATCTTCACCCAGCATCTCGTTGAGATCGCCTTTTTCTTCCATTTATTCCTATTCCTAATTGTGTCTTTCCTACAAACACCTAAATCTATTATGGCACTGGACACATAGATTCAACACTATAACTCTTCTTCTTCCGCCGGCCCACTAATCATCACTGCACGCTTCTCTCGCATCTGACCCAGTTTTCCAAGAAGCTTCGGTTTCCCTTCCAATTCAAGAATAACAGGGTCAATAATCTGTTTATTTTCTACAAGCACATCCAATTCAATCAGGCACCCTTTATTGAGAGCTTTCAGTTGATTGAGCGACATTATAGTCTTAGGAAAAACGGCCCTTATCTCCACCTCTGCTTTGCTGACACGTTCTTGGACTTGCGGTTTGTATTGGTTATCCTCTTCCTCATCAACTTCATCTGTAGTATCAGCAATCGACACATTCAAAAGACCTGCTGGAGCCTCAGCCATAATGCTTTCAACCACATTAGAAGGATAGCAAATACTCAGGCACCCTGCGGCATCTGCAAACATCGGCTTTACACTAAGCTGAACAACCATCACTGTCTCATGAGATGATAAGATATTTCTGACTTCATTCACCTGATTTTCAAAGGAGTCAGAATCAATTCTAAAAGCAACATCGCTCTTCGCTTGCTTCCAAACAGCATCTAGTCCGTAAATGACATACTGCACCATCTGACTGATAATCTCTATCTCAATATCCGTTAGTTGCTGATCCGGACTAACCTCATATACTCCGGTTCCCCCCAAAAGCTTTTCAACAACGGAAAAGGCCAGATCAGGTTTTATTTCCATCATAACAATTCCATCTGCATCCTCCATAGCTAACTTGCAAAAACAAGATGGATCGTCGAGACCATCACAGAATTCACCAAAAGTCATTTGGTTAACATTTGTAAACTCAACCTCCGTAACCGACCGAATTAACCCTGAGACTGAATCAGCAAAATCTCTTGCAAATTGCTGATGCAAGTTGCTGACTACAACAAGGTAATCTTGCAGTAATTGTGCTGCCCCAGCAGATTGGGAAAAATCATATTTCTCATAGTTTTTAATCTGGCCAGAGACATTACCAGAAACTTTTTCCTCTTGATCAATCAGCTTCTGGCTTTCCTCCGCAATTGTATTAATTTCTTCTTCTGACAGAATCTTTTCTTGCTCAACCATACTATTATTTTTTTGAATGTTACTGGATAATGTATTTACGAAACAAGACCCGCTTAACGTTAATCTTTGGTTCTGAATCTGCAAAAATCTTTTGGATCTCGTATTCAAGTTCTCGTCTAAGCTTGTCCTTCATTTCCGGTTTTTGCAACTCACTTGCAAGTTTATCCGAAAAGATAGTTAACAAAAGATCCTCTATTTCTGCCTGATCAACTTCAAGCCCAGGTTTAGTCGCATTTTCTAGTGCTGTAACCTGTTTGACATCTTCTAACACCAAGTCAATTTTCACACTAATTACCCGCAGTGTATCCGGGTCAGCGGTATTGATAAATTTTCCCGGGATCCCGCCAAAAATAGCACCCTTACCACCTGATGCTTCATCTTTCTTCTGCTGTTCATTCTTTTTCTTTGCTGTTGGTTCTGAACTCTTGGGACCAGCTATCAAAAAAACAATCAAAACTGCCACAATCGACAGAATAACGAAAGAAGCAATCAATAAAATAAGCTCTGTATTAGTTCCCTCAAGCAGTGATTTAAGTGAGGATCCGCTATCGCTCTGGTCTTGGCCTCTGTCACCGTCCGGCGTTTCCATAACCCCATTCTCCCAACTCAACCTAGTCGGTATTATACACTAATTAAAAAACGAATTCCATACCTTAGCCAGTTGAAAAAAAACAATTTTCGGAGGAATCTGGTATTATATTTCGAGAGGCAGGAATCCTAATTTGAAATAAAATCGAGAGGTAATTTCAAAGCTCACTGAACTGGAATCTGGTGTTTACGCACAACTAATATTTCGACTCTGCGATTAGCTTTTTGGCGTTCAACTAAAGACATTTTTAGATTTTCCGCTTTTATTGGTACTGGCTGAGTATCAGCGTAACCAGCAATTGAAGTTTGCCCTTCTGCCACACCTGCTTGAATCAGGTACTGCTGTACACTTCTGGCACGAGCAACTGAAAGCTCCCAGTTCGATGGAAACCTGCCACCTTCAATCATAGGTTGACTATCAGTGTGCCCAGCGATGATAATCCTGTTGGACTCAGACTTCACTTCCCTAGCGATCTCATCAAGTACAACACGCATTCCTAAAGTCAGTTGAGTACCTCCAGTACTGAAACCTATACTATCACTTTCCCTAAGTGTTAATAATAGCCCTTCCTTTTTAGTTGCAACATTTATACTTTTGGGTTTCCCTTCCTCAACGAATTTCTTCTTAAGCCTATAGCCAATTCCGCGCATTCGATCCTCTTCGTTATTGAATTTTTGCCGAATCGGCGGGACGATTGGTGGAACCTCAGGTTCATCCCAACCACTCAAAATCCCCATTGAATCCTTGAAGGAAGCTTTTACTGTTTCGTATTTCACCTTATCAAAATTAGCCATGGCGATAAGCATAACAAAGAACGTTAATAGCAATGTTGTCATATCTGAAAACGTCACCATCCACTCTGGCGCACCTTCACTGCTTTCTTTCTGTTTCTTTTCCTTCGCCATTTAAGATTCTCCTGTAGACTAGCCAGCAGCAGCAGCCTCAGCATCCATCATTTCTCTCTCTTTAGGA
>JACLAC010024095.1_pt1 | contig 34312 bp, 33 predicted proteins | sample 8027881 | NCBI WGS metagenome assembly JACLAC01 (sample SAMN15725517, study PRJNA655200) | protist metagenome | isolation source: fluorescence activated cell sorting (FACS) single amplified genomes of... | place: Spain: Blaines Bay Microbial Observatory, Mediterranean Sea | collected 2016-01-19 | reverse complement strand
GATGCAAAAGATGTAGTTAGCAAGTTGTATGACCCAATTTGCGATTGCTTCGAACATTATGCGATCATAAACACGAAGGTTAGCGTCATCTCCTTCAAAACATTCAAATTGTTCCTTGAAGAGTTTGGTTTGGTGTCTCCAATTAACCCGTTTTTAAACATGCAAGCGCATGAGAGAACGTTTATAATTGCCAATAAAGAAGAAACCGGATCTTTAGACGAAGAAACACAAAATTTGAACCGGGCAAACGACGATAGATCATTAATGCGTTTTGAATGGCTACATGCGCTGACACGGATTGCTTATGCAAAATATGCACAAAGCGAAAAAGTTACAGCGGATGCGACAACGTCCTTGCAAATGTTTGTAGAAAAGGATTTGATCCCGCAGCTAGATCCAGACTCAAGAGACAGCAATCAATTTAGGAAAGATTTCTTGTACAACGAAGCTATGGACAATGTATATCGAAGCAATGTGCCAACTTTGCAAGGTGTATGGAAGCGTTTTTCAACCAAGTGCAGGCATGGCGACCGTATGGTTCGTCGGATGACTTTGAAAGATTGGCTGCATGTGTGGACGGCATTAACATTTTTCGACGAGACGTTTAACAAGCATAAAGCCAAACTGGTCTTTGAAAGAAGTAAAATGAAGGTTATTGATGATTGGAAAGATGCCGCAAGGGGACGGGTTTTGTGCTTCGAAGATTTTCTCGAGGGGTGTGCTAGAATTTCAAACATTGTCCCTATTCCAACGGAGGAAGAAATTAAAGCTCTGGGCGCTGAGTCTGCAGGCTTGGCGTTGAGGGCCATGCATAACAATGGAACGTATCGTAAATGGGCAGCAAAATGGTACAGAAGCAAGGACATGTATGGGGATATGAGAAAAATGACGGAGAAATTGACGAAGTTTATAAATGTGGTAGAAACACGGTGGAGTATTTCGCAATGGAACCCTGCCAATTCGCACAACCTTAATTGAGGGAACAGCTGCTATTTGGATAATATCGTTTTTAAATAACATGGCATGTTTTGTTCTATATAATTAGACTTTATTATTCTCTCAAATTCGCATCCATCATTCATCCAGTGCATGAAATATCCATGTTTGAAAAAGGTCGCAATACACAAAGTATCGTCTTGAGGTTTTGTTTTCAAGCATATCATCTACGCAAAATTTTTTTAATCTACAGCACGCCAAATAAATATAGGATAAGGATAATAGTCAAAGGCAAAAAGCAGAAAATACAACATACTGCTGGGGCCGCATATGTACCCTCAGAAGTTACGTATCAAACAACTTCATCGTATACGTACCGCCAATACTCCCTTTTACTACTAATAAATTGTTCACTCTCGTTCAACTCCTTGTCTAGGGTCGAGGATGGTTCCTGCACCACCTTTACCAACAGAGGCGTGTCTGTGCTGGCGCTCGTGTTTGCATTCGAGACTATCATTCTTGCATACACCTGACCACTTAACTTCCCTCTTCGCGCCCGCGGTCCTGAAGATTATTAGGCTTCGACGGGAACGGCAGAGAATTGTGGGGAAAGACGGTCGTCACGAACGACGAGAGTCGAGAAGAAGTAAGAAGAGAAAGGAAAGTGAAACCTCGTCGACGACGATGAGATCCGACGACGACGAGGCAGAAATTCAACACCATGCCAAAAGTATATTCATAAACCTTAAAATATCAATATTTCCAATACTATTTATATATTAAAATATTAATAGTTTAGGTTTTTAGTAAAACATCGCTCCATTCGCCCGCTTCCCAATCCCTAGTCTCTAAGTACGCGTCGAAGGGTACACTCATTCCAAGACTACAATCGTCGTCTACATCAAAGCGTGTTGATTGGGAAGTGGAAAAGGCCGAAATTTATTCAATGCGCTTGACTGCATTGTCCTTCTCATTATTTCAAACCAACATTATTATCCTTTGTTTGTTGTCTTTTCAAACAATATATATAATATTAGCACAATGGTGTATTATTGTAGTAGTAGTACACCATGCCGCCGCAGTAGTAAAGAGTAACGATCATGCCTCAACAATCATGCGGGACTCACGATCTCCATGAGGTAGTGGACCAAAACCTTTCACGACTCGGGAAACGATCGTTGAAATTGTGCCACCATGATATTGAGGGCGACTCTCCTATGTTTGCTATTGGCACACCCCGCTCGAGCTGCTCTCGAAGAGTACCCAAACGATTTTAACTCGTCAATTCTGGTTTTTAAATCGGGTTTGTATGTTTCGCCAAGAGATGGGCGTTACATGGTAACCAATGTAGCTTATCAGGAATCAGAGCAACATGATGCTTTTCACCCCGTCGTGGGGGATCAATTGGTACGGGCGAATAACCATCTTATTTCGTCATTGAGTTTTGGGGAAATTTTATCTAATAACGAAGGAACTTATGTTCTGCCTATTGTCAGTGAATCTGGTTCTAAAGGCCACAAAATTTCTCGCTTCGCGAAAATAGAAATCTTCGATGCCCATTCTCTAACGTTTCGCCCCACAGATGGACAGCGAATCCACAAAATGAGAAAATTAATACTTGAAAAACGGTCGGTCGAAAATCTAGAACGGCGGGCGGAAGAGCTTCAAAAGAAAACTCGCGCGCAAAACACATTAGCCTCTGCTAAAAAACATGCCCAAGTGCAAAATATGCGTGAGAACCACGAAGCCCAGAGAGAAAATGATGAAAAGTCATTGGAGAGGAATCGAGAACAGTCCGTAAAGGTGGAAGAGATGCGGAAAAAGGAGGAGGCACAAAGAATTGAAAAAATAAAGCTTGAAACAAAGAATATGTTACAAATCGAAAAACAAAAAGAAGAATTGGCCAAGCAAAAGAGTATGCTGGAAATGAAAGCAATGCAAATACAGGCGGAACGAGATCGAGAAAAAAGAGAAGAGGAAAATACTAAAGCGTTAGAAAAAGCAAATGAAGCAAATGCGAAACATCTCGAACAACTAAACGAAGAAAAGAAGAAAAACGAGGAGAATATAAAGTATGACGAAGAAAAAAAAAGAAAATTGGCACAAAAAATCATCGAGGACGAAGCCATTGCGGCTGCCAAGAAGCAAGCTGCCATAGCTGCCGAAAAAGAAGCCAAAGAAGAAGCTGAAAAACAAGAAGAGGGTGAGAAAAAGGCCGAGCGCGAGAGGAAATACGACATTGTGGACATAACGTTTAGAACACGTGGGCCTTTAGGGTTATTTTTTGTTCCAGAGAAAGTGCCAATGACATTAGATAGAGATCATCCTCCTTTGAAACGGGGGGATGAAATGATGTCATTAAATGGCATGGATCTCTTACAATACGAAACCATCGATGAAATCATGGCCGTGTTGATTGAGGCAACATGGCCCAAAGGATTCCAATTTAGGCGCCCTCGCACTGACGTAAGCGGAGGTAGCGAACCAAAAACATCTACCGCTAGCAAAAGTCAGGAAGGTGCGGGTACTGACACACATACCGACAAGATCCTCTCTTCAACGAAAATGACAATAGTTTCGCCACCGATTTTATTCGGTATGACTTATAATTTTCAGGTGGCGAAGTTTGGCAATCGTCAAGTTATCGATTGCACGGAGCGTAAAATTGTGTTTTCGGAACCATATGCGGCTTGTAAACCGCTGAAAACATTTGGCCAGAAAGATCGATACAAAGACAAAGTTGTTTTTGTTCAGAGAGGTATATGCATGTTTTCCGACAAAAGCGAGAGAGTTGAAGAAAACGGCGGTGCAGCTACTGTAGTAGTGAATAACAAAAATGATATTATCGAGATGCCAGGCCCCAAAAAACAGTTAAAGCTTCATAAACCGTCAGTGATGGTAAGCAAAGACACAGGAACATTCTTCATTCAAATCACGAATATTCTTGATGCCAATGCTGATGGTGATGAGACAAAGCATATGATAGTTAGAATGGCAGATACATCGGAAGGCTGCAACCCTTTGAAAGGAAAAGGAGCGGAATATACATATCCGTGGACAAACAAAAAACTTGATGGAAAACTACACATATGGAATGGAAAAGACACCAAATCGTTCGACGTTGCTCAAAGTGGCTTTGGGAGTAGTTGGACGAACGAACCAAAACGTATAGTTTTGGCGGAACCCCGGACAGCTTGCAATGACAAAGGGTTTTCCGTTAATGTACAAAATAGTATTGTAGTCGTTGAGCGTGGTGAGTGTTCGTTTGTCGACAAAGCCCGCTTAATCCAAAAAGTAGGTGGAATAGGCATGGTATGCGTAAATTCATCACCGAGGCCTAGATTACTGATGATGCCTGCTGGCCCTGGCGGGGCTCCTGACGTAACCATTAGCGCGATGATGATTCCACACGGAAGTATTGATGAACTCGAGCGTTTAATTGCCGAAGCGAAATCGACAGGTGGAAAGCAAAAGACGCTTATTGCTAGGGCGCAAGTTAAAAGCAACCCTAAAACAGGGCAGTAGACCATGATTTAACTATAAAAAAATACGAGCGCACACATATATAAAAAAAATTGCAATTACACACCCCGTTAATCTTAAAATTATACATTGCACCAATACTAATGTCACTATGACCATAGCTCTTGTACATACCTCCCAGACTCCTTCATTGAACTCAAGTATGTGGATACATCGCCAACACCTCGATCCACGAGCACCTTCTCAAGCGTCTTGTATACATCGTTGCCCATTGTCGTCGCACCACAAACATAAAAGTAGCCATTGCGTTTACAAACTAGCTCGTATATTAAATCACTTTGCTCCATCATCAAATCTTGTACATACACTTTCTTCAAAGCATTTTCCCGAGAAAAGGCTGTGAAAAAATCTGTTAGTGTGCCATCTTGCGTGTACTGAAGCATTTCAGACTCGTAGATGAAATCTTCGTCTGACCGCCTGCACCCAAAAAATAAGCAAGTCCGACCGATCTCGACGTTTTTAACGTGTTTCAAATGCTGTCTTTCTTGCAAAAATGCCCGCATTGGTGCAACGCCAGTCCCCGGACCTACCATGACAACAGGAACTTTCGGATCGTTTGGCAGTCGGAATGACGATGGTTTAACATATACGTTAACGACTTGGCCCACACGAACTTCGTTAAGAAAATTCGAACAGACCCCACGATGATAACGGTTCTCCCCATTGATCCCTGGTGCTTTGCTATCATTAACGACACTGACGGTTACACTGCATACCTGCGGTTGTACCAGGGAGCTTGACGAAATTGTATACTCCCTTGCCTGAAGCCTTGGCAACAGTTCTATTAAATTTAAAAAGGGTATTTCAATGCTTGAAAAATGCTCCAAAAGTTCTGTGATCGTGCGTTGCGGTTCGACGATGAAATTATGAAACTCGTCTTTCCCATCTTTTGTTGTCATGCGGACAAGAGCCTCTTTTTCCGATAAGTCCTTGGCAAAATAAGCTAATGTTGCCAACATACTTTTTCGCACAGTCGATGTAATGTCACAGTAATTTGCAATTGCTTGCCGTATGGTACACGGAGACGGAAAAAGAGGCTTATCGTTCGATTTACCGGAGTCGCCTTTGCGTTGAAGTAAGAAATGACGATCTATGTCGCCACTGAGCATATCGTCTAGAACAATCAAGTCTTTGCATATGTGTTCAACGACGCTGGGATGATTTTCACAACAAACATTCAGATTATCTGCAGTCGTGTAAGACAAATCCTGCCCTAAATCAATCTCTACGTGTTTGGTGCACGTTGTGACAGTGTTTTGCCGTAACTCCTCCACGGACACGACAGTTGCTTCCATGGCTTTGAAATACTGTTTACTACCTAGGTCAATTTTAACTCCCGAAGAGGGTTCATTAGCCTGAGATATACACCTGTTTCGGGCCTTTGATATCGACGATTGCATGCGAGCGGCATCGTCCACCTGATCAATGTAAACAATTTGATACTCGAGTTCTGGCTCTGCCAAGCTGTCGGCCTCAAGCGTATTGCCAAAACTGCCGCGAGATTCTCGACTAATGAATTGGGAGCGCAACGAGGGCCACAAATCTTCTCGCCACGTATCGAAGTCTTCATCCAGATTTTGGTCATCGTCACCTTCTCCATAATTAAAAACCCTTTTGGCACCAAGGGCTTCTAGACGTTTGTCAATGTACCTACCCATCTTGTTGAAATGTTCGTATTGCCGATTGCCCAGACCGAAGACGGTGTATTTCAAGTTTTGGAAAAAGTCATCGTCCAACTCTTTATTTTTGTCCTTGATCCATTTATTGAAATCGATTGCGTTGTCTGTGGGGTCCCCTTCCCCATACGTCGCCATTGCAAAGACAGCAATATTATCATTTTGCATGTCTTCAGGCTCAAAGTCTTCCAAATCGACCACCTTGGCATCAAAGCCGTTCGTTTTGCCCTCTTTTTCTAGCGTTTTCGCGAATTCCTCCGCCGTGCCGGTTTGCGAACCAAAGTAAATGGTCATTTTGCCACCAGGAAAAGGATCGGCATCAGACTCTTCGCCACCATCTTTCCCAGCTTTCTTTTTGTCCTCCGCATCTTTCATCGCTTGCTCATAAAGTGACAGGCCAGCGTTGGAGGAGGCACTACTGCTTTTCTGATAGTAAACATACGCCAGGGCAATTATTAGAACGGCGACAAAGGCTGCTCCAAGGGTAAGTGTGTCCATCTTAGCTATCCGAGACAAGTTTAGTCGCCTTCAGCGTGAAAATGCTGCGTCCTGTAGTTGGTATTTCCACGGGTAATTCTATTTCAGTCGTGGAGTTCGTTGTTCAACCTGATCTCTTTTTAAATTCCTCTTTGACGCTGGTGGAGCGCCACTTACGACGGTTGATGTCAGAAGTCACCGTGTCACACGGCTACTCAGTACCACTACACCACTACTATTGCCACTACTAATAATAGAGAAGTATTATTATGGAGGTTTATTATTTTTTTAATTGCGTTAAAAAATATATTATAAATAATAATATTAAATATAATAATAATAATATATAATACACACACCACAGTTTTGTGTGTATATGGTAGCGTATTAGACTACGAAAGTATGTGATCAACATAAACTGCTGATAAATGGGCACGGCCTGGAGATAGGGAGGAAACATGCCAAGTTCGTCACTGCGAGTTGTTTGTGGCTGATATTACTATAAAGGCCAGAGGCACACTCGCCTTGTTCGCTAGAGAATATACAATATGTTGAGTGCGCAAGAATAATGTCGTACATCATGGAGCATTGTCGTAGTGTTGGAAGTACATTTCCCTACCCTAGCCCTGCAGGGCTACCTAGTAGCTAGCAATAGCTAGCTCTAGCTCTCCATGGTCTCTTGTGTGCATTCTTGCTTCTTGCATAGTGTTGTACTGTTGTGGGTAGTTCCATTATGTATGGATTATTGTACTAAATGTAGCCCTATGATGTCGAAACGTAGTATTATAGGAAACAACAACAACCTTTAACTTCATCACAGGCAGAGCGGTGCGCGTTGATCAAGTCAAGTCAAGGCTCGCCTGGGTTGGACACAGTGCCTGCCCAGCCAGTTCTCGAACCACCTTGTAGGGACTGAACACTCCCCGACGCCGTGAGAGGGTATAACTGAAAATGAGCCGTACTTTTCTGAAACTTTCGAGGAATTTTACTAGCGGCGGGGACAAGCGGACGCCCGTTGCACTGATCATAGGTGCTGGTGCAGGCGTTGGACAAGCTGTCGCGACGAAATTTGCAAGCGAGGGATACCATGCCGTGGTCGTGCGCCGTGGTAGAGGTCCAAATAGATTGCTGAAGGACGCTGATGATTCTCAAAATAAACTCATAAAGTTCGCAGAAAACATTAGAAGCAGCGGTGGAGAAGCAACGGCTTTGTTCGCTGATGGTACAAAAGTGGAAGATACGCAGAAGTTAGTCAAGCAAGTTGAGGTAGACGTTGGGCCAATCGCGTTTGTCAACTATAATATTGGTGCTCAAGTAGGAAATCGCACAGTGGACAAAACATCCTATCAAATCTTCGAATTAGCATGGCGCATGGGAAGCTTAGGTGCATTTGCCATTGCCAAAGAGGTCAGCCCATACATGATTAGCAGAGGCGGCGGAACAATCGTTTACACATCTTCAACCAGTGCCGTTCGTGGGAACCCAGGTCAACACGCGCATACCGCCGCAATGGGTGGGCGTCGAAATTTAGCACAGAGCTTAAGCGCAGAACTAGGCCCTCAAGGTATGTAGTTTTGCATGTAAAATGCGTATTGCTCCTTAATAGCTCGCTAACACAGTTACACGTCATTTTTTATTGCAATACCATAGGTATACATGTTGTTCATGTAAATCTCGACGGCATTGTCCGGGCGCCAGAAACATCGTTTAAGTTGCTTTCCAGGGGTAACGAAGAAGGTTTTCAGAAATTTGTTCGCGATCGAATCTCCACGGAGAACATATTAGAACCAGAGAGCATCGCAGATACGTACTTTCACCTTCATATGCAGCCTAAAGGTACGTGGACGCAGGATTTAGACTTGCGCCCGTGGAAGACCAATGCGTGGTGGATGAGTAAATAGGTGTCGTTGAACCGATATGTAACAGGGAACTGCGCTGCGTCGATTGATCAGTGCCATCATTCATGTGTGCAGGGTATTAGGCAAGTGTAAATCTAGCCCATTGGGTGTCGATTTGCGAAAGAAGTTTATGTTTTTCCACAGTAAAAAAATAAAAAAAAAAAGGTTTAATTGAATAGTTCTCGATTTTTGCGTGTCATCCTTGCGCAGGGGCCATGCTAATCTTCTCTGTATTTTTCCAATTAAATTGTGAGCCGAAGCTCAATTTGGAAAAGAGGATTTTTTGATATATATACTTTTCCCACAAAATGCAATGGTATTCCCATGCTATTGTACAATAGTAGGGACACAGCATTATCTATGCTGTATTAATGGTAAATATCTGATAGCATCATGTTGGTTCTGGTACGATATGTACGTAGTGTTCATGGTTGAACAATGGCTCAGGGAGTATTTTCCGTAAAATGCAACCCGGCGCAGAAATATAAGCGGAAGGAGGAAAGAAACCCGAACAGATAACTGCACCACGACAGATTATTTTATATTACTGCTAAAAAATATAATAATAAATAATAAAAAAAATATTATCCTATCTTAATCTTTTTTCTTATTATTTCTTATCATTTTAATTTTTTTATTTTCTTCCTCTTCTTTATTTCTTCTTCTCTCCATCATTAATAGTGATAAATAATGTATAATAATACTCACTCTCTTCTCTCCTCCTCCTCCTACAACTTCTTTTTCTTCATTCGCCTTCTCCAGCTGCCACTGCGCTCTGGTTATCAATCCAATCATATTTTAATGTCTATCGTATGTCACAAACTACTTGCTTGGCAAAGGCCTCTTACGACTTAAAATGAACAATGAGGATAATCCTAAGAAACAGCTCAAGCGAACGCCCTCTGAGGAAAGAATATATCAAGAACGCATTAAAGATAGGAAGTCCAGGAAAGGACTAAAGCAACTGAAGGAAGAAGCCCGCGCAAAACGCGCACAGGAAAAAAAAATGGCAGCAATGAAGGGAGAAAAATTTGTTGCTAAAAGTAGGACAACGGTAGCGTACGATGAAGATCAAGCAAGCAATAGTAACGAAAAAGAATACGATAGAAATGACTCTAGTACCTGGAGTTCTACCGGAGGTGAAACTTGCTCGTGTATTTATGGAAACCCTTGTGTAGACGAGTATATTTGTAACGATTGGAAAAATAGATTTGAAGTCGCAACAAAAAATGGATGGAAGCTTGCGAAGCGATAGTAACGCACGCTTACTTAGAGTGAAGTAAAATTAAAAGCAAAAGTCTTAACCTGTAATATTAGATCCCTCTTTAATCCTTTAGTATACATATGAGATTTCTACTAGCAAACCATGTCGCACAAAACTCCACCCAATTCTACTTTACACAACACCAGCATAAAAACAACAAGGTTAATGAAGAGATCAAGCCCAATTATTTTATTCAGCTTTATCATTACACCCAATATGTACGCGCCTGATCCGTCCATGCCGGGTTCCATAAATGAATCCGTATCCACTCATCGGGTGAAACAACGCAAGATTCAAATCATCTTCCCTGCTCTTGATTTCTGCAACTAGGTTCATATCCGATAAACGGTAGATGTTTGTAATGCTTGGTTCTGCGTCGTGACGTGGGAATTGTGCTCGAGCGCCAAAACCTAAAATTGCAAATGAGCCAGATGGGGAAAATTTTGTTGATGTTACGCCCAAAGCTTGTGCTTTCGATAATTGGCGCGATTTCAAAAGTGCACCGAAGTTATGGTCTTCTAGCGAAAATAATCCTAATTTGTATGGGGTAGCCGATGTTCGTCTTCGAACACGGCGTAAAAATGGCGGTGTACGCAACTTTGTCTTTTCGCCCTTTTTGTCAGGAGAAGCTTTTGACTCGGATGCCGCTACCGACATCATCGTTTTCATCACAATACCATCGTTATTTTTTGCTAATCTATCGTGGCCTCGTTTGGCACCAAAACCAGAAACAGTTCTTTGGGAGCTACCCGAGCTGCTGCTAACTTCCACGCTATCTTCGTTATTTTCAAGGACTTCGCCCCTTGACGTGTCCACAAAACACGCAATAAGCATTTTACCGCATGGTGAGACATCTATACCGCCACAGTTATAAAGCAATGCGGTCCCTACGACCGCCCTCTCCTGCGATAGGGCTCTTCTCCATTCTTGTGGCCCTAAAGTTGTTATGATCGAGGTGTCAAAGCTGTACAAACTGACTTTGATGACAGTTAAATTGTCTCCACGATTGACATTCTGCGATAGAAAGTCGCTGACGTTCCCGTTGGTCTCACCTAATATTATTCGCGCCCCATCGTTCACGAACGTGACCGCTCGATAACCAGTGTTGGGAGACTCGAGATGGATTATGCTATTCGAATTGTCCGTCTCGTAGTTCCAGAGGTGGCACACGTTCGCGGCCACAACGGCCAACACAGGCAATGTTGGGTGAAAGGACATGGAAATGATTGAGCTTTCAAAGTATACAAGGTGAATAGTGTGCTCATTTTCCACATCCCATACTCGAACTTGCCCTTGTAGGCACCCGCTGGCAATTATATTTATATCAGTGGGATGGTACTTGACAGTCCAGGGTGTCCTGGGATGGCCTACTAAGGTGTGTAAAATTCGCAGTGTTTCTGAATCTATAACTTTAATGGTGTGGTCTCCATGTGACGATGCAAAGGTTTTTCCATCGCATCTGTAAGACATAGATATTGTGCTCTTTGTATTTTCTGGTAAGTTGCAATACTCAGACTTTGTGGCTGACAATGTAATGCTTCGCTCCTCTACCCAATGTTTTAGTGGTTGCAAGGCAGTTGTGAAAGAAACTTGCTGTCCTTTGATAGGCTTTCCACTTACATTGTCGTACAGCTGGACCTTCCGCCGAACACGGCCATGACACCCAGAGCGCTCCTGTAGTAGACGCGTAATATTATTTACATACAAACGGTTGTTTGTCGAGGTCCCTGGTCCTAGAGATAAACTTTCGATACCCGCAGATGTGTGGTCATTCTTCCGTCCAGAGTCACCTTTTTTCGGCGAGTCTGCGACCAACGATGACATCTTAATATACCTTCAATGGTCAATAGCTATTGCTTATGTCAACAATGCTACTCACAAAAACCACGTATTTAAAGCACCTCAAGCTTTTCTCCGCCGCGCTCAGAGAAGAAATACTCCAGAGGTATTTAGGGAACAATAAAGTAGGCACTCTGCTTCTTCTTTCGAACGCTACGAAATACCCCCTGGGTGCGACAACAGGGGATCTCTGAAAGAGCCTACGAGATTGGCAGTGAAGTGCAGTGAAACAGCTATTGGTCTCTCCCTGTTTTGGATGGCACACTGATGTGGTGTGACGTTTGCCCGCCGTACAGTGTTACGGGAGGGGCCAATGCAGAACGGCGTTGATGCCCGAAGTGCTGCTTAAACGACAATCCTACCCCTCCTATCTACCTACTATCATCATCATCAGTATATTTTATAACTAACATCAACATTCCTTCTTCTCTCATTTCTTCCTCCCTTTCTCTCTCATTATTATTATTTTTTCTTTATATTGGCCATTATCTTTTTTTTTTGTTTATTAAAAAAACAACATACATCATATATATATTTTCATCCCATTATTATTATTGTTAAATTTAGTTGATGTTGACTGAATTGGTTTGACAAAAAAGTAGTCGATCGAAATCAACAATAATATAATTGAAATAAACAACACTACTAAATGATAAAAATGAATGAATACAGAAAAAACACCATTGGCAACGATGATGACGAAAACACACATTGAAGAACTCAATGAAGCATAATAGTGTTCTTCCACTCTCACTCCTCAATGGGATGATTCATCAACACAACACAATGTAAATTAATGCTCGTCGTGCGTTTTCAATAATAAAACTATTTTATCATAATTTGAAATAATTGTATCTCCTTTTTTACTTTTTTACTTCAGTAGTTATTATGTAATTATCTTTTCCTATTCTTATTATTATTCTTCTTTTATTGGATAATCACCTTTTTCTTTATTGCAAAAATATATTATGATAAATGCAAGAGGAGGAGGATTAATTGAGAAGGTCCGTTTAGATAATCTTTTGGATATGTAGTGTCTCTGTACAGTGGAGTTTCCTATTTATTATATGTGGATTGTAGTTTGTAGTAGTCGTCTTAGTCTTATTAGGATCCAAATTGATAGTAGTTTGTTTCTTTTTTCTCAATACTCCTCCCCTTCGTTGTTCTGGATGATAGGTCCGTATCGGATCACATGTCTACATAGTAGCGTAGTGCAGCACAGTCAAATCATCTCATCATTTTTTTTAATAATAATAAATACATACACCACTGTAATTATAATAAAAAATAAGAAATAATTTCAATATAATAATAAATAATAATAATAAATAATAGTAATAATATGCAATAATAATATAATAATAATAATATGATAATATTAGTTATTGTTTGTTGTTGTGTTGTAGGCATTTTACTGTTGTAAATCGTACACCGATAAACACATGTGCACGAGCCTAAAAGTCTACGTTATCAGCACCATCAAAGACTTTCTTAGAAAAATTAGCAAATCCTACGAAAATTTTTTGTTCTGGCCCTCTCAATTGCACTGGATACATTTGGAGGTCGTTATTCTTTCCACTACGATTTTCCGGTTTGACCAACTGTCCGGTGTTCAATTTAAATGTCCAGCGATGCCAAGGGCATACAACACACGGGCCATGCTCGGCCAAATCTTCAATGTCGCCCATCTGTATTGGCCCTTTTCGATGTGGACATTGAGTTTCCATGGCATAAACTTTGTCATGATAGCGGAACAGTGCTACCTTTTCCCCGTTCACAAACACCTCAACACCGTTCTTGAATTCCGGAAACACACGCTGATGTCGCGTCTTGCCCGTGACCGTCACGCAATTTTGCATTTCGACTAGATTCTCACTAGAATCTGGGATTTCTTTCAGCACTTTTGCTGAGTCAAAATAAAAGTACTTATGGTCTTCGTCTAAATGTTGATTAGTCGCGGTTGATTTTACGCTCTCCTTGGTCAAAACGGTCCCATCCGTCGCTTCAACCCCGATTGAAATCGTGCTCGCCGAAGTTATTGGGTCTGTCATACTTTCATTGTTCGTTGAAGTCGTACTAGATCCATGTATCAAGACATCGTGGCTTTCATGCGACTGCTGTTCAAGCAACGGTAAATTCCTTGCATTAATGGGAATATTTTGGGCATCCACGGAGAATAAGAAATCATCTTTATGATTCGCTTCCGCATTCTTGCTATTCATAACGCCTGGTTTTCTTTGGCTAACACTACTCTCCATCAAGGACTTTATCAAATCTGTCTCGGCCTCGTCATCAGACGAATCGTAGCGGCCAAATTTTAGCGATACATTCTCCCCACCGTCTGATTCTGAATCCGACTCACCGAATTCAAGTATGGAGTTGTTCAACATAAAAGAATTGTCGAGTGTATTATACCCCTGTATTGTGTGCAGGGAGGACGGTGAGCTTGAGGACAGAGCTGGTGAACTGCCCATGCTCTCGCTGCAGCTGGTTCCTGTTATTGTCGAATTCCGACTTGACGAACCATCTTCAGACGTTCCGGCAGAATTTGGTAGTTTCATTATCTTGGCCTTTGCGTCAGGGGTACGATTAATCATAAAAGAGCCACTCTTGTAGGGTGACGGGGTGCTTGACTTCGAAAAAATATTTCCTTGACTATTATTCAGATCACTAAATGCTCCTGCTCTGCCTGCGCGAGGAGATGGCGTTTTGCTATAATTTGTACAGTTTGATAGACGGGTGGGAGTTGTTCGTCGTTTATTTAAGAGACTGGAACTATTACTACCATCATTTACCTTAGTCTCAGTGCCATTTATTCGCGTCGGTGACTGTAAGACAAAAGATCCTATGAGTTACTTTCGGTTAGTTTCAGTTATGACAGCGACACGAATCGTGAGTCAACTTACCTGATTTGTACGGCGAGGGTTTACTACGTTGTCGCACATCTCGAGTTTCTTCCGATAAAGATCGTGTTAGAGCCCTGGGGGGGGACTGGAACGGTTCTGTCCGAGCCCGTGCATTACCCACATCGCTATCATCTTTCCAGGACGTAATTTTCCCTGATAGGGACTGATCAGCATGGTCAATGGTTTCGAAACCGCCGCTCTCAAAAGTTTGGGTCGACGAGGTAAATTCGTTTGGACTCGTCGCAAAATTGCGTATTGTAAAATGCATCTCGTTGTCTACAGGGGTACTTGCAACATCTGGAATTTTAGAACGTGTCCCAACGTTGTTTATATTTTCACTGTTAAATTCATTAGGACTGGAAACAAAATTTCGGATCCGTAAGCCCCCAACGTCATCTGCAACACTAGCTTCAACGTCATACGACTTGTTAAGTTCAAAAGGCACGTCTAAGTCAAAATCGGTGTCTTCGTTTTCCTGCATGTTCTTTTCATTCATTTCTATATTAATGGCGGCCACTAATTTCTTCTGGCGACGTTCCAGGCTGGCTTTTCTTTGACGTGTTGTAGCTAAATCATCGAAGTTATCGTCCGCTAGAGCGCCTGGGGCCACGCGTGTCTCTGCGTATTCACTGCCCAAATTGGTTTCTTCCAGGTCAAAATCTTCGGGCAAAAATATCTGCTTTTGTACATTACTAGGGGTGACAATTTCTGCCGACTGCTTATCTTGCCCCGAAGCTGCTTCAAGATTTCCACTGTGACGTTTACTTCCTGGTTCCCATTCTAAGACATTTTGGCGCCGAATCTTTTTCTCCGCCATATCGGTTAAGTTGTCCGTCGATAACGAACGCCACTTGAAGCTGTCGCGGTTCGGCGATGGTGGTAGTTTATCCGCAGTGGATGGCGTTACGGGGCGTTTGATCTCAAACGTCTCCATCCCACGTAAAGCCATCGTTGCTATTAAGTTTACGGTTGAAAAGGCGTAAATTTACCGTTCGCTCGACTAGAAAGCTGCGAGGAGCCGAGAGTTCATGCAGGAGGAGACAACAATATGCTGCGTTCATCATCATTATTGTTTAGAAAGGCGGCAGGTAGTAATAGCTCTATTGTTTATTGTGTTGTTATATACTACCATATTATTATTATCACATACATATGTATATTTATATTTCATTAATATATGTATTAATAATAATGATGATACTTACTATTATTATTTTATATTTATTATTATTAATTTCAAATAATAAATTATAATTATTGTTGTTGGTGGTATGATTATGAATTATGATGTGTAAGAAGAGAAATTGATTTGGCGGGCTGTATACCCTCAGTGCAACACCCAATGTACAACTATATCTCCAAACGCAATATATTTGTGTATGCTGGCACTCACAACTTCTGAAGGATCCACTCAGGTAGTATTATGATTCTACATACCCTACACACAACCCTCTTTGAACTCCATGCCCAAAACCAAAAGTCCATCTGCCGCACCATCTTGGCGATTGCCATGGACACAGTATGGAATAAGAATTTTATCCATTCATTTGGACGTCAGATTGAAAGTTGCTCGATTGTTGTTGGAGACTACGAAACCATGCCTAGTATTCCACCAGATGGGGAATGGGGAATGTCTATTGTGCCACGTAGCATTACTATTATGGAATATCTTTGTTACACTCTTCGTTTCCCATTGTCATGCCTTGTATTATCTGGGATAAATCACAAAAGAACTGGAAGTAGTAGCAGAAGTAGTGTAAATAGAAGAATCAGTACTTTACTACTTTCCTTTATATGTTATACTTTGTTCTCTTCGATGGCATTTTATTATATTATTATCGTTATTTTATTATATATATTTTCGTTGTTGCAATTATATTATTATCGTAATATCACTTACACTACTACTAAAGCATTCTTCCTATTTATTAATGATAATAATAATAAAAAATGTTTGTGTTGGTTTCTTTAATCTTCTCCGATGAATAAAAATATCTTGGATGAATGTCTACGTCCGCGTTGGGCGTGACTGACGCTTCATTCGCCATCGCAATTTGACGCTGAAGAAACGAAAATCGCTGCGCATTAGTCAGTACAAGTATAACACACGTATTTAAGCTGTAAACTCAACACAATGTCCGTATTTTTACAAGGATTGAACAGGAACGCTGACGACAAGGCGGTAGAAGACCTTTTCACCAACTTGTCCGTGGAAGCCACCGTCGACAGACAGAGAAACAAACGCTTTGCAATTGTAAAGTTGGCAGACGAATCGAAACTTGATGCAGCTGTCGAAGGTTTGGACGGCAAAGAATTTGAAGGTACTAGCTTTGGAAAGTTGAGGGCCTCCAAGTATGAAAAACGTGAGAGAAAAGAGCCTAAAAAGCCAAAGAAGGCAGCGAAAACTGAGGCAAAAAAAGACGAGGCGGCGAAGAAGCCAAAAAAGAAAGCCGCAAAGAAGAAAGCTGGGAAAAAGGCCGCAGAACCCAAGAAAAAGGCTGGGACAAAGGGCGATGCATTTTTGAAACGTTTAAAGAGAGACTTAAAGAACAGTGGTGGCGAAAAATTGTGCTCCATCACGTACGATGAAGAAACAGATAGTTTAGTAGTTGGGCTTTTCCAACGCAACAAAGCTAAAACTTTGTACGTTGACGTCGAATAAATGTGCAATATTGGGCACACCTTTTCTTGTGTAACTATCGTAGTCGTTTCAAAAGTGTTATCAAATTTTGGCATGAACTGTGACGACCATTTACTGTCAAGATCTTGTTCGGGTTACACAGTATGAATCCACAAGACTAGGGGTGTGCGCCAAGCAACACCAGGGTCACAACAGAATTTGTCACAAAAAAAAAGAAAGAAGCTTTCCAGGTAAACCTCGTTACCCTCGTGCCATCGAGTTAAGCCTGGATTCTTTGGATGTAAAACCACGCATCTATAAGAATGTGGGTAACAGGAACAAAGAATATATTAAAATGACCGTATAATAAAAAGAAAAGAGCATTTGGCGAAAAACCGACAAGGATGAGAAGCAGTTGTGTTGGACACATTTCCCCATTTGAGACAAAAATCAAAGCGTGAACGCCATATGCAAACCCATGCACTCGTACATCATTCAAAAAATCAAAATAATTGAAGTTTGTAACAAGTGTGAATATGCGTTGGCGGGAACGTATAAAAAAATTTAATACACGTATGCAGTACACACCAATAAAAAGGCAAAATACAAAACACGACGTGGTGCATTAAAAATAATCGCGCATGTGACGAAATTCTGGCCCGAAGGAGCAGCGTCCTGTTAAACTTTTAAATATATATACGTCTACACATTTCATTATATGATACTTTCGTAATGTTTTCCCTCCGCTGAAAATAAGTTTGGCGTGTACTGTGCCAGTCGTTCGTTCGTACAAAGGGCAGTTGGATTGCCCCCCACACATCTGCTCACCAGCTGAAGAAGGGCGTTCTCGCCTTTGCCTTGCTGTGCCACTGTTGTGGCTACTTATTTTTAAACCTTAAACTAAAGGTGCATTTTGCTATTATAAATTTATATTATTTTTGTTTATTAAGGTACTTTATGAAGACATCTGGTGATGAAGAAGTCAAGCTGTCTTTTGGTCGCGTCACCACAAGGCCTCCTCACCAAGCAATTCGATTAGGACGCATCGGGTACTTGGTGTGCATTTGGACTACGCCAGCATTGCCATAGCAGGCACGCAGGACGCGTACACCGGATCATTTAGGGGATGTATTCTAGACTCCCAAGTACATTACATTTACCCTTCGTTGTTGTTTTGGGTGTGTCAGCAGCAGAGTGGACATGGGCGTCAATAAGAAGTCCCATGTCCAATGCCGCGGAGAAAACTCAGGCTAACCTAAGTAGTCTGTTCGTTCTGCTTAAGGAACGGCGACCAATCCACTCGAATCGAAATGTCTGCATTTATCAAGCAACTCATCGCTTCGCGATCATCCACGGTCGTCGCCACGGCGGCGATTGCTACGTCGGCGTCTTATCTTTTTGTTGGGCGCGAGGACGACTCTGGGTTCGCAGGTAGTCCGCGGATAGTACGCACTGCGCTCTGCCACAGTGGGAATGCTGCCGCGCCGGCTGCTCCAGCCGAAAGCCTTCCGCCGCCAATGTCACTGCCATCACTACAAAAGTTATACCTAGAATTTCATGCCCCAAAGCAACTTTTGGAGAACCTTGCCGTCGAAATGATTGCGGAAATGGAAAAAGGGCTGGCGAAGGAAAACTGCGACATTAAAATGTTACCGTCTTTTGTGTGCGACTTGCCGACGGGGAAAGAAAACGGCAAGTACTTAGCGTTGGATCTTGGGGGCAGTAACTTTCGCGTGTTACGTTTTAAGGTGGAAAATGGCGACGTAACTTTGGAAGCCAGCAAAAAGGCAAAAATACCGAAAGAGTTGATGTCAAAGTCTAGCACTGGCGTCGATATGTTTCAGTTCATAGCAGACACGGTTGCGCAGCTGCCGAAAACAGACGACCACGATGCCAACGCAGTGCTTCCGCTAGGCTTTACTTTTTCATTCCCATGCAAGCAATTCAGGCTTAATGCAGGGACGTTGCTACACTGGACGAAGGGATTCGAAACCACTGGCGTTGTAGGTGCCAACGTCGTTACGCTATTGCAAGATGCTTTCCTCGCGAACAATATCAATGTTGAGGTGGCGGCGTTGGTAAACGATACGGTTGGTACACTCGTCGCCCACGTCATTGAAGCGCCGGACACAGTCCTTGGTAAGTTACTTTGATATAGATGTGAAAAAAGCATAAGAACTAACAAAATCAATGATTTCTAAAGGTGTAATTCTTGGAACTGGTTGCAATGCGTGCTACGTTGAGGATATCGAAAATGTAACAAAATGGTCGGACGGTAGGCCGGAAAACAAGTCGAGCGTGATAATTAACATGGAGTGGGGTGGATTCAATTCTGATCATGTTCCAGGATTGTACAATAGATACGACCAAATCATCGATGAAAACGAAGATTACGGTGCACAAAGGTTCGAAAAGCAAATTAGTGGTAGGTATCTTGGCGAGCTGACACGTCTCGCGTGCCTGCACCTATTTCAAAACGAAAAAGTTTTGTTTCGCAATAGTATTAAAAATAGCACCAACAGTGAGCTGCAGGCCTTGATCCAGGAAGTGTTTGGTAAACCACACCATTTTTTGACTCCAATGATGTCAAAAATTCAAAGCTTGGAAGCCAATGAGTGTGGAAAGAACCCCTATCTACGCGCCGTTTCGAAGGTTGGGCCGAACGGTGAATACACTGATACGCTATGCAAATCTTACTTGGCACAAGAAGGCGTGCAACAGGAGGATATGCAGCATCACTTGAATTTTTGGAAGTTATGGTCAGCGCTTGATGATTATGATCGTCGAATTATATACGAGGTGTGTGACATGGTGTCGACCCGCGCGGCACGTTTGTCTGCCGCTGCTATTGGCGCGGTTGTTCAAAAGATCCACAAGGAAAACAGTTGCACAGTTGCCATCGATGGAAGCGTGTTTGAGCACTACCCTTACTTCAAGGAGAACATGCAGATCGCTTTGCTGGAAATGCTTGGTGAATCAAAAAAGGTGAAGCTAGAATTGAGCCCAGATGGCAGTGGAAAAGGCGCAGCGCTGATCGCTGCAATTGCTAACGTGGGCAGTGACAAGTAAGAGGCGTGCAGTTCCACTTCAAGGCGTGCCCCTGTTGTCATGAGCACCGCTGCTATTCAACATCGCCCACTACTGCTAACTACTACTACAACTATATATACTACTACTATTATAATTATTTTTTATTTTTTAATAATAAATTTAAATTAATAATAAATTAAAATAATAAATAATAGGAAGAAGAAAGTAAGAAAGGTATAATATAATAATGAAAAAGGAGAATTTTAGTACTTGCTGCTATAGTAGTTACTACACTACTATAAGGAAGAGGAGAATCGCGTCCTTCTTTTCTATCTTGATTGATCTCATATCTCATATCACGCAAACGACATGGATGCACGCACGCGTCGATCTCTATCATAGACAGCGTAGTCGAAAATTCAGCAAGCTTTAGAAATTCCAGATGGTAGACCCGTGGAACATAGTAAACAACGATGCGAAGCAGAAAGGAATGAAGTTCGAAGAGCCTTCTTTTTACAGCAACGCGATGGGGTTCTACCACGCCGTCGATTGGAAAGAACCGTGGATAAGGGCAATTTTGTGCTTTCATGCGATACTTCTTCTCGTGGTGATTGTGACCCGCAAGTATTCAACATTTCAATTTGGACTTATAGTTGCTATTTGTACACTTATATATTTTGCTGAAAGTTTCAATTCTTATGGTGCGAAGAACTGGCAAGCGTTTTCAACACAAAACTATTTTGACAAAAATGGTGTTTTTGCTTCTGTGATATTCAGCTCGCCACTGCTAATTCTTGGTGTAGGCATTATGCTTAATGCTCTCTACGAGACATCACAAATGCTTGTGACGGTCAAACGGTTAGAGCTTGGAATCGATAAGCGAGGTAAACAGGACGAAAGCGAAAACGAACAAGAAGGTTCTGCTGTAAATAAAAGTGGTACTCGTCGTCGAAAACGAAGTGGTAGCAAGAAAAAGAAGCAATAAGAAAGTAGAGGAATGCCTGGAGTTCTACGATAGAGAAGACACACATTTTATAGAAAAGTACACATGTGTTTATATAAAAGCGCTCACATGTAATAATTTATATGTATGTATATGTCATAAGGAAACGGCAATTCGATGTGGCGACGTATCTCTGTGCCCTTTTCTTTTTTGTGTGCCCTTCGTCAGAACACTATCATACACTTTAAAACTCTTCATGAAAAGGGTAATAAGCATGTTTTCCATCTCTTGGCACCATCTTGCCGTCAATTTTGATCGCCGGTATGCACGCACGCCAATTACGATGAAACCCACCAATAACTTTCATATCATCGTCACTATCAAAATTCATGACATTGTTAGTAAATATGATCGCATATTCACAAGAAGATAAGGAATAAGAGAATTCAGTGTGTGTAACTTACCTGATCTCGAAATCCAATGTTTCAAAATTTTCCTTAATCCTACTCGGCGTCACACTTTTTGGAATTACAATGTTATTCCTTTGCGTTTGAAATCGAATTAATATTTGTGCCGGGGTTTTGCTATACTTCTTCGCCATCTCTACCAGGCGGGGGTCTTCAAGCAACGATGGGTCCTCAGGTTTGGCCCTGTCAGTGGAAAAAGTGAGTGTTAGTGGTTGGTCGCCGGAGAGAGTCAGCCAAGTACGGCAAATGTAAACATACCATGGGCGGTCTGGGCTTCCCAGGGGCGAGTAACATGTGATAACTATATTTTTTTCGTCGCAAAAGCTCATCAGCTTTTCTTGCGTTAGGTAAGGATGGCATTCAACTTGAAGAACCGCTGGGCGAATTGTAGCCGCATCCAACACCTCGTTGATTTGCCTTGAGTTAAAGTTCGACAACCCAATGGACTTTGTCATGCCTGCCTCAACTGTGCCTTCCATTGCTTTCCATGTCTCAATGTACGAGTCGTTCGAATATTTCATTGTTCCATCCTCGTTCTTCGGGAAGAGGCCATCTGGGGATTGGTATTCCAGCGAAATAGGCCAGTGAATCAAATATAGGTCAAGATAATCCAAGTTCAGCTCAGCCAATGTCTTTTCTAACGCAGGCTTCACATGCTCTGGTTTATGAAAAGTGTTCCAAAGTTTGGAAGTGATAAAAACCTCTTCGCGTTTTACGATGCCATCCGCAAACGCTTTGGTTAATGCCGCACCGACTTCTTTTTCATTTTGGTAAACGGCTGCACAGTCAATGTGACGATAGCCGATCTTCAGCGCCTCCAAGACAGCGTTTTCAACAGCACCAGGCTTTGATTTCCAGGTCCCGAGACCTATCACGGGCATTGGGTGGCCAGACGAGAGCGTCCTTGTTGGCACGTTAACTTTGTCGGTAGCCATGGTATACTTGGGGAGGGAGAGGACCAGAAATGTTACGGATAATGCTGTAAAAGTGGCAATAAAAACGCGAAAATGATTGGCAATCAGTCTCGAAATCATATCGTTCCAGGGCAGCACGCAACGTTTGCGGACGTGGAGAAGAACGTGCCATGAGCAGCAGCCATGAAAGGATGAGAACTCGTCCGTCATCATTCATCAATCTAAATCATCTCTCATCATTCATCGATCAATCATTCATTTTTTTTCTTATTATATTGCCATTATAATTTTTATATATTATGCATCATCATTCTTCATACTACTACATCGAAATCATCATATATAATAGGAATAATAATAATACAACACTACCAACTATAACTAGTAAAAGATATGCTGGAAGAAGATAAATAAGTACAGTAGTATCACAAGTTAAAGTTAAAGTAGCCAGTGTAGAAGAGCCAAACGACGAAGAAAAATAGGGCACGCACACTGCTCCTGCTACTACTACTATACAAGAACAATAATAAATAATAAATAAATAATAAAAAAGGAAGAAGAAGAAGAAAGAAGAAGAAGGAGGAGGAAGAGATAAATAACACAAACAACAAATGATGGAAGGACCTCCAGGCGTGCTATGGGTCAGCACAATTGCCTAAACAGAGGGAGGCACTCACTATCACGCAGAAACAATCACGAGATGTTGCGCTCCATCGCAAAAGTAATCCCATCATCTTTAAGGGAAAAATTGCCTGCGTATATGCGCGGTGACGCGCGAAGGCAGGTGACGATCCCCTTCATTGTTATGCAAGGTGTTATCCAAGCCGGTGGGACCAGTGGAGGTCCTTTTCAACCGCAGAACAATAGAATAAATCTACAGCGATTCAATGGGATATTTGACAAGGCCTTCAAGACAAAAAATGCGCCGGCTGTTGCACTTGTAATTAACTCGCCTGGCGGAAGCCCTGTCCAGTCCAGCCTGATCTACAAAAGACTCTTGCACTTGAAAAAGAAATACAAAAAACCCATCCACGTGTTTGTCGAAGATGTCTGTGCGTCAGGGGGGTACTATATTGCTTGCGCCGCAGACGACATTATTGTCGATGAAAGCAGCATTGTTGGATCCATTGGGGTCTTGAGCCAATCTTTTGGAGTAAAATCTGCTGTAGATAAATTAGGCCTTGAGCCACGCCTACTGACCGCAGGCCGAGTAAAATCGCAAAATAATGCTTTCGAGGTAAGTCAGAGCTCGCCAACCTAACACCAACACCATCATCAAATCCCACAGCACTAACATGTGAATACTCAAATACGCGCTTATCGCAAAGGATGTAAACCCGGAAGATCGGAGGCGGACTCAGAAAATACTATCAAATTTGCATTCTACATTTATCTCCGTTGTAAAAGAAGGACGGAAAGGTAAATTAAACATGGAGCTTGGGATGAAATACACGAAGGAGTTTAACGATGACATCGAAGTATCAGAAGGCGATGGGTTGTTCGATGGAAGTTACTACGAAGGCGAACGCGCGGTTGCCATTGGACTGGCTGATGCAATCGATTCGATGGAAAACTGGGTATCTTCCAAATACGGAGATGGCGATGACAAAGTTCAGGTCGTGACGAAGCAGATCAAGGGCGCTTCGTTTCCCTCATTTTTGCCGTTTGGTAATAGTGCGCTGTTACAACAAAAGGGCACCACGGTCAACCATGTTGCCGACCAAATTGCATCAAGCATATACGAAAAGCTGAGTGATGAAATGGTCTGGGCCCCGTACAACTGCAAAGTGTGAAGCTCTTTTTGCTAATAAGACAACGAGGAAAGTATATAAATGTTGCGTAGCAATGCAAAATGTATATAATAATTGCCTCGTGTTATTAGGGTATTATTGTTTTTCTTCACCATTTTTTGACTCGACACTACTCGAACAATCAACCTGGTGGCGTATTGAATAGGCAAAACGGCAATAGTGTACGAGTATATATCGCACACTCACACCGAGCTGTGCTACGTTTCCGAATAAAGACCTAATATTATGTACATCTAGAACAATTAAGCTGTTAGAATCACAAGTAAAGACGAATCTCGTATATTAATCGCGTACTATGGTGATATCATTGTAAATATATTCTATAATCATACCATAGTCGTTTGTCGTACTTCGCAGTATTTTCATCATTATCGTTTAAGGGTGAATAACACGCGAGTAAAATCCACCGTTAAAAAGACGTGGGAAAAAAAAGGATTTGAATTATTCAAAATATAGCATACGAATATAGCTGTGAATGATACGGATTCGTGGCCACCTTGCGCATGCTTTCGTCGACATGGTTCAACCACATCTTTATGACTAGAATGCCTTAACACTGTACTATTTTGATGCTATGCGCGTGAGAGTCATGGGCTGGCATTACTCCCACTAGTGACATTTCACTACACCCCCTGCGCAAGCTACAATATCATATAGGCTATTATTCTTATTTATCTATTATTTTTACATACTAAAAGTGGGCTTGTACGCAGCAATTCCCCTAAAAAAAACTAGAAATAATTTGAGAGGAAGTGCGAATACTTTTAGCGTTGGGGTTGAGCTTCAGCACCACCCTCCTCGTCTAGAACGATCATGGTAATGTAACAAGTATGAATATCATCCTGGTATATTCCACATAGTAAACAACTACTCTATATTTAGTACTTGGAGAACTTGGTGCTGTTCTAGTCTTTTGCCCATGCATGTCCTATATGTCGCTGCCTGTCTTCGCGAAATTTTGCGCTCAGACACGTTCGCCCTCGTTCACCATAGTCCTTCTTTTTGTTCCAAAGGTACATTGGACTTTGGTTCAGGACTCCCTTCTGAGCAATTCTTTAAGGTGACGTTCAATTTTCTCGATGAATAATCAAAAGTATTCAACATGATCACTTAAATGCCAACGCAACGATTGTGCAGAACTTTCTACGGCATTTCAGTCCCAGAATTGTCTGGTGGAATACCAAGAAGTATTACAAATATGGAATATCGGCGGCTTCCAAGTATCATGTACTGCATTTATATAGTAAGAGTGCGTATCTGAATTGCAATGTTTAGATATCATAAAATTAAATCGAGTTACGATAATCGCCGTAACGGAATTTTCTACATCACTGTAGAGTATATTCTCCGCATGGACTCCTTTCTTTAGGCCTGAGGGTGTTTCCACTCTACCCTCGAGTATACAATGCAAGCCACATCACAAGTTCCTATATGAATATAAGTACATATATCCATAGTCTATTCGCGATGACCTGACCAAGGTTGTCCCAACCCCAACATTTTCTTACTACTTGTCAAAATCAAAGTCCGTCGATGCTTGGAGACTACAGGTCCCTCCTAGCAAACCACCGAGGGAAATTAAGTTGGGCTTCCATTTTTTCATAATATAATAACTTTATTTCTTCTTCCTCATCATGCTATACTATGCAGTGAAAAAGGGCAAGAGAAAACGTGTGACCTTTGCGACACTGGACAAGACCGACGCGGCCAATCTCCGCAATAAGCGAATCACGCCACGAGCCCGAACAGATCGAACAGGGCAAAGCCTTCATTATCTTCTGTCACTGATCCTAGTCGACGGAACGTCTGCGTACATAACTTCCACTCGGGCGATTCATCGGTAAGCCTTGACTTTGACGTACGAGAGTAGTGTTGGCAATGCAACATAATACCAATACAAACATACCTCCGCTGCCCAAGGCATCCTCTGGCAAAAGGGCGATGCGAAGTCGTGGGCAAACATACCCAATTCCAGGAGACGCCAATATGAAATATCCGAGGGGCATCAACAATACCCCTACATCCTCAAACAATCATACAAATGTATCAACCGCTAGCAAAAATAAGTTTAACAAGTTTACATCTCCCAAGAGGAAACGTTCAGAATCTTCCTCAAGTCACGAGGAGCGCGTACGGAGTGCCATTCGATCTTCAGGTCATCGTCATGTACATATGGACTTGCGCGGGTCATTTGACGATTTATCCCTGTCAGGCTCAAAAAACATGTCGCCGATGTCCATCCTAGGCCGTAGGAACGATTGCGAACCGCCACGCTCATCTCGCCGTGTCGAGGTGGACTCTCCACCGTTTTCTGCTAGGTCAGACATTTCTGCGGTTTCGTCCAATAATGACTCGGGTGGAAGCAGTATATTTGTGCAATCTCCTAATGCGACCATATCGCCCCATCAGCAGACTATGAGCGATAGCAGTGTGCGAAATAGCCATAATAGCGTGCCATCAGCGAAACGTCACACCACCCCTCCCGTCATGAACATATCGTCAATAGCAGGCCTTGATTCTTTAGGCATGAATATAATTAATGGGGACCGAAAGCGCAACAGCCTAAGCAACGGTCGTTCGCGTTTTCGCGACTCTCGTTTCGAGCAACATTTGAATAAGTCCAGTAGCAAAAAAGCAGGTTTTGCCCTGCGCGTCGATGGCGTCGCAGCTATGCCATCCAAGCCCAATTCAACGCGTAGGTTTTCGGGCACCCGTCGTCCCCACTCGTCGTCGACAGGAGATGGAAGGACGTCGAGGTCCTCCTCCAGTAAGAAAAGGAGTAGTAACCGCCGTGGGTACAAAGGTACTGGTGTCCAAATTCAACAAAAACATGTGGATTCGACCCTGGATGGTTTCCGATCGCCTCGTCCAGTCCCACCGAAAATGCAAAGGTATGGCGAAGAAATGGGTGACATCCGACCCGCAACGACGCCGCAACAGCTACGAAATAATGATCAAATTTCCACCCACACGTCCACCTCGTCCCCCGGCTCATTCTCGGGTTCCATGTCTGAACGCTCTATCTCTAGTCTTGGCTCGGTAAAATCCATAAGTAGTCTTGATTCGGCGGAGAAACAAATTTATTTTAATTACGATTTGGCAGACGGCGATCACGACAATAGCAGCTCCCGTGTACCCAAATTGAGATTTCGCACCCCTTCTAAGCCCGTGTGGCGGGGGCCTTCTCCCAGAGACGACGGTGGGGACAATAGTGATTTCCTGATGGAAGAGATCGATAATCATAGTGACAATAGAAAGAGAAATGCAATGCACATAAGCGATTTGAACGCATCGAACGGATCGCTCGACGATGATGACGAGGGCATACAGAATCGCCTCGACTTGTTTAGCTCTAAAGTTTCGGAAGCCCACCTCGACCAAAAGACCTGCGAGCCGTTAGCGGAGGAGAATATGGATAAAACTGATGGTGCTGAAATTTTGAACAACTCGTTCGATTCGAACGAAGGCTCGGTTGGCGCAAACACTGCGAAGATAACATCCCCTGAGGAATCAGACAACGGGGGTAAAAAAGTTACACCCTCGGGTCGCCCAACCCCCGATATGGGCGCGTTTGATAGAAAGAAGTCGACCCCTGTTCGCGAAAAAGGGCCTCAGTGCCCTCCAACGCCTGTAAGAACACCGTCCTGGGCGCACAATAGTTCGGTTGGTCCAGGCTCGCCTGGTGGTATAGAAAGAAGAAATTCCCTTGATGGAACGAAAGTATTGTTCGCGACCAATGCTTTCGACGCTGAGACGGTAGAATTCGACGTGGATTTTGAAAATTTAGGAATTTTGGGTTCTGGCGCATTTTCCAAAGTTTTCAAATGTAGATCCGTGCACGACAAGCAACTCTACGCGATCAAAAAATCAAAACGCCAATTCCGGAGTAAACGTGATCGTGCGAGATATTTGGAAGAGGTACAAACCTTCCAGCTGCTTGGCCCCAACTGTCCCCATGTCCTTCATTACCACCGTGCTTGGCAAGAGAATGGCTTTTTCTATATACAAAGTGAGTTTTGCTCGAGAGGCAATCTGAAAGCGTTTTTGAACGAGCTTGAGGAATCAGTTGTAGTCCCCGACAGCGCCATATGGGGCATAATTGTGGATGTGTGCGCCGGTCTAAGTCACATCCACACTCACAATTTAGTCCACCTTGATATCAAGCCGCAGAATATATTCATCACCAACAACGGAACCTTGAAAATAGGAGATTTCGGAATGGTCCGTGAAGTTGGAAGCTCAGAGGATGGGCATGAAGGGGACAACCGATATATGGCACCGGAACTTTTGGAATCATCACTAAAGTCTCCTGCGGCGGACATGTTCAGCTTTGGCATCATGATGTGGGAGGTGATGTTCAACGTTGATCCACCTCATGACGGAGAAGAGTGGCATAATTTTCGATCCGACCGCGTGCCGCGCCCTAATAAAAAGCGTAGCGACTCGCTATTTTCGTTGATCTGCAACTTGCTTTCGTCAAACCCGGCAAACCGACCGACCTCGCGCCAAGTTTTGGTGATGCCAAGGGTAAAAGTGGCGGCGGAGGAAACGAACTCGTTTATTACGTCAGCGCCGAGGAAGAAGAAGCCCAAGCGACGATTCCCAGGTCATCTTCAGCTGGGCCGAAGCGATTCCTTCATCAACACGAGTAGCCACACGGGTTTCGACCCTAACGAGATCATGCGAATGCGTGAAGGGCTGTGTACGCCAAAGGATCAGCCCGTGAACCGGGATTGGTAATACGAAAGCTGCAAAACGCGCTTGCTTTGTGTTGACATTAGCTAAATATCCGGATTTTGTGTTTGTCTGTCCGTAGTGTACAGCAATCCGCTGTAGTTAATATTATGATTATTTTATTTTATAAAATGAATTCTCTCTGATAATTTATATGTGTGTAACACATAAGTTTACGTACCTTACCCTATCTTTACAACAACACACAATATCAAAAATTATTTTAAAATTGTTAATCGAAACATCTCTCTCTTGATCAGTCCGGTGAATTGTCTTTATCGAAGACAGTAAAAAGCAAAGCAATGTCTCTAGATTTAGTATTTCTTTGGGTTCGTTCGATAGAGTTATGATAGATAGCAAGTAGGGAACATTCATTTTCATGCAGTTTCCACGTCCACTACTGTGTCGAGTATGGGGGCCGATTGAAATGGGCCTCACTCAGTGTTCCCTCTGGCTTTCCTTCCTTCCTTCATTCCCCTGATAGCATCCTAAGGTGACCACATATATGTCCTCGAATACATAGCTATCATACAACATAAGGCACAATTCCACCCTGCCAACTTTTCATGGCCATATCAAAAACCTCTACACGTCGTATCTCCAGTGCATGGCGAAATAGGATATTATTATGAATCGGTAGACTGGTGGATCGAATATTATATTATAATAAGTACAATATATAATATCTCATATACCACCATCATTGTATATAGTTGGGGGCCGAAGAAGTAAGATATTATTTTTATAGTACAAACTTACAAACAATATAAATAACATACTGTACCACCACCATCATTGTATATAGTTGGGGGCCGAATGAGGCAGCGCAGCATGTACTGTACTATGGGGAGAAAAAAAAAGAGGGGCCAATGCCACGTTGTAAACGATTGCGCCCAGGATGTTCACGGAAGCCTGATCCAGAAAAGGATGATAAAGGTTGCCCAGTAAAGCCATGTGGTATCGTAGTATGTTCAGTGCGAACTGAGCCAACTGAGCCAACCAAGCCAACTGAGCCAACCAAGCCAACTGAACCAACCAAGCCAACTGAACCAACCAAGCCAACTGAGCCAGTGCCGCCGACTGACGTTGAAACAAGTTTGGAGAAGCACTCGTGCTCTGGGAAGCCTATTGTCATGTATGACACGTGCGATTCTGAATTGCAAACAGGAAAATTGCTTAAAGGAAAAGGTCATAGCTTCGAGAATGTTAAAGGTTTGGTCAGCATAGCTGTACCGGAAGGCTGTAAAGTAACTCTCTATACGGAAGCGATACGGGGTAAAGCTTTGCATTCTGACAAATCTAGCCATGCAGCAATTATTAAAGGTTCAAAACGTGTTTGTGTGAAGAGCATCCTAAATAAGCCTGTTGTCCTAGTTGGTATTGAAGATGATGGTGATCTTGGTGAAATTGTAGGTTCATTGCGCGCAACGATTCAAAGAACAAAAGTACTTGAATCGAAATTGCGTGGTATGCAGAAAGCACCATAACCACCGATGCCGTTACAGTACAGATGATACATGTTATTATTATTATCATAGTAGTAGTAGTAGTAATGATAATAAAATAATAATAATAAATAATAACTACTATTATAATAAATTTTAATATCAGAAAATAAAAACAATGATGATGACATCTTTTATCCCTCCTTCGCGTTCTCGACACACCTCGGTAGTAAAATTATTACTATTATTATTTTTAATTTCCTATCAAATCTAGTGATTTTTTGACCCCTTTTCCATTCTCTTTTCATAACGATTTTAGGGGTTCATGCCACCCATTATTAATATAGATTGAATATGTTAATGTTTCCATTTTTTTTATATTTAAAAAAAATATAAAATTCGATTATTTTTGATAGGGTATTTGAGGACTTCATGCCACCTATACTAAAAATCATACTTGGTTCGTTCATGCAGCAGATATTAAATTATTATTACTAAACTCCTAACGTAATTAATAACCTTTTCCCCCGCGATCGTGCGCGTTACAGCGGTAAAGTGTTCAAGGATCCAAGTGGCGCATCGATTGGTGTAGGCGCGAAGCAGAGCGCCGTTGTCTACATCATATGCGTCCGTAGTGTCACGTGACTTGGTTTCGTTGACTTTGTGGGGAATCTCTGGCTCGCGGCGCAGACTTGTCTACGGCAGTGGGCCAAGAAGGGATAGTCCTTAGTTTATTTTGTTTTTTATTTTGCTTTTTAAACTAGACATATAATGGAGATATCTTCACAAAAAAAGTTCCTTCCGGCGTATAGTCGACAGCATAAAACCAAGTGGCACATACAGCAAAACACTAAACGTGGAAACGAAACGTTGCATATGCAAGAAAGCTCCAGCACGAAGTACTCTAACGGAAAGCCTGGAGGCTTTGCCTCACTTTCATCCACTAAGGATTTTGATTTGCCACCAACAAAATGGGTTCAATTACATGGTGAAGGAACCCCGCCATCACCACGAGGTGGTGTATCGTGCAATTTTTGGAAAGCTCGTGGAGTATATGTGTTTTTTGGCGGCTCAAATGAGGGTGCTGGAGAGTCCACCATTTTTGAAGACGTATTTACGTTCAATCCAAGCACGAAAATATGGCGAGAGGCAAAAACGTCGGGGCAGGCGCCACTTCCACGGCGCATGCACACGTCGGTGATACTGCGGGATTCGCTGTACATACTGGGTGGAAAGGGGAGGAAACACAGCAGGCATTCGAAACGCGCGAAAAACGAGTGGTTTCGAGATGCGTATGAATTAGACATGAAGTCGTGGACCTGGACTAGAGTAAGCACTGATAGTGGTACAGGAATCTCCATGATAATGAAAAACCCAATACACAAATGCTTTCCGTTAGACTGGGATGGAGATCCTGATGGAATCATTGCGTTTGGTAGTAATGATAAAGATGCTGGAACATCCCAACTAGCTTCCCGCAAAGGCTTATTAGATCACTTTTACTTGAACCTCTCGAGCGGGGTATATTTAACACCAATGGCGTCAGGTGATGTTCCAACTAAACGTCATTCGTATTCTATAGTACATTATTCGAACCATTTGAATTACGTGGCATCCAACATTTTTGATTCATCATCTGATAATCAAGCTACTGCTAAGAATAGCTGTTTCATACTATTTGGTGGGACGAGTGGAAAAGAAAAATTCGCCGAGACATTTGCTTTCTTTCCATACCATTCAGGCTATGGGAAATGGAAAAAACTCAAAACTGCGAACAACCCAACCGCACGGTATGGCCACACTGCCAGTATCATAAATGGTGTGATGGTTGTGGTAGGTGGTTACAATGAGGGCTGGAGAAACGATGTGTGTTGTCTAGATCTGTCGAGCTTGGTATGGTATGAACCAGACGAACTTGCGAGATTTACCTTGCCGCCCCGCGAATCCCATGTCTCGTTCACTGTTGAAGGTAATTTGGCAGTTTTTGGGGGCTCCTGCTGGCCCGTTTGTCGGAATGACTTGCAATGTTTGGTGAATACAAGGGCCATTGTGGCGGGGTGTAAAAGAAAGGGTGGTGCAAGCTACAACGAAAACGACTCGGCTAAAGCCGTGAACCTTGCGCGTCGTTCAAAAAAGCAAAAGCCGGGTGCAGGGACTTTGAAACGTGGACTAATTCGAAAGACATCTAGCAACGATAGCACCAGTCTTTCTTCTAATTATGTTTTCACAAGCTCAGGCAACGTTGGCGATACTCGGTCTCGAAGTAGTAGCAACAGTAGCTCCGTAGATGCCGCTAACAATGATTACCCATTCATAAAATTGGCCGCCCCATCTGACCAACGAAGGGGCTCCGAAAGTCCACGTACTTTGTCTATTTCGATGTCGCCATCATACCATGCAGTCAAAAAGCATTTGTCTGCTGGCAATGCGAACAACAATGTTCACGGAAAGGCCCATACTAGGGGCTTAAATTCGAGCATGGGTGAGTATTACAATGCCAAAAAAAGATCAAGTTCTCCTTATACATTGGAGTCCGTAAATAATTACCCGAACCAGCAGCGCACGACATTTCCAAGCATTCTCGGTAAAAGCAGAGTTAGTGGTACCTCGACATTCATGACTGAACTAGAAAAGAGTCCTGAAAGAAGCCGAAGCAAAAGTCCAATAAAGAGACGAATGCACAAAATGCACAATAATCTGAACAACGACGTAACTTATGAAGCAAAAATGCAGGTCGTGGAAACAAATATGCAGCGTGCAGACAAACTTACACAAACTATCGAAGAATTGCGGGGCCCATTGATGCAGCTGAAGAAAAATGTAGAAACGGAGGAGGCAAACACAGAGCAAACAAAGAAAGCTCATGAGACCACTGTCCTAAATGAGAAAAAAACTATAAACGCCTTGAGGAAAAAAGAAGAGAAAGTTCGGGTAAAGGTAGGGGAAATGCTTCGTGCATTAAACGAAGCGACGCACATGTACAAGGAAAATGAAAAACAGTTGTTGCAACAAAAAAGACTCAAAGATAACGCTATGAAAGCTCAACAGGAGGCGACAAATACAATAAACCGCTTGAAGGATGATTTAGAAAAGTTATACACTGCGGGTGATAAAATTTCGGAGGAAGATATGCAGCTTTCACAAGATATAATGCACTTGAAGGCTCTTTTGAAGACTCAGCGAAAGAAAAAAGATGACATGAAGCAGCACTTACACGATGTTCAAGAACGACGGAAGTTGGCCGAAAAGGAGGTGGAGGAACAACAGAAAAACCTCGAACTTTTGAGGCTAGAAAGCGAGATGCTGTACGCTGACTTAAAGGGCGATATGTAATATACGGCGCTAAAATATATTACTTTTATCTAGTTTACAAAAACCGGAATCTCATCCACCTTTTAGCCTTACTTCGTCTTTTCCAAACGTCTCGTCAACGCGGCAGCGCGGTGGTTAAATATCCTAAAATCAGAGCGGTGGTCATAGACGTCAAAATCTTTATTACTAACGATGTCTGTTACCTTTGCTGGCTGAAGCTTACCCGAGGCACCAACAACACCAAACAAGGACAAGAAGAATCCCAACAACACTTCGATCTGAACATCAAAGGGCATTGTTGTAGCGCGTTCGGTGTTCCCTAGAGACTTCATCAGCATCTTGTAGTGGACAAACGAATACGCCGAGTGAACAATGAGCAGCACGCCTACCCATGTAATGGCCTTGTATATGAACGGTGGCTTGTCGTCGGAGCGGATCATTGTGCGGCTCCAGTAAACGACGTTGTTAAGTGCGACTTTCAGGCGCCTGGTAAACGT
>JACLAC010018478.1_pt1 | contig 34312 bp, 28 predicted proteins | sample 8027881 | NCBI WGS metagenome assembly JACLAC01 (sample SAMN15725517, study PRJNA655200) | protist metagenome | isolation source: fluorescence activated cell sorting (FACS) single amplified genomes of... | place: Spain: Blaines Bay Microbial Observatory, Mediterranean Sea | collected 2016-01-19 | reverse complement strand
ACCCGCGAGAAGAGCTAGAAATACACTAGAGATCCTTTCAGCAGCGTTAATTTCCCAATCGCGGAATAGCGCGAAAGTTCATTTGCCAATTCCAAGATAGAAAATTTCTAGTTGACTCGTCTATAGTTTGAAATCTTCAAATTACTAGTTCGATTGCTTAATCGATTCTGAATCAATCTCACTGTTATTATTAGTGTTGCTAAGATATACGGTGGTAAGAGTGTAGTGTAAGAAGTCGATTGGGCTGACTATCTATTCAAAGCTAGTCAACAAAATTGAACGGGAGAATCCAATGAAAAAGTACCGAGCCGGCATAGCTGGCTCCACTCATATTAATTCCCATTTATACTCTCTAAGTGCAGTACCAAGCGTTGATCTAGTTGCTGCTGTAGCTAGCACAGAAGAAGAAAAGAAACACTTTCAAGATCACGGTATTTCTAATATTTATCCAAATTATCACCAGATGTTAGATAACGAAAATTTAGATATTTTTGAAATTGATACTGATCCAAGTCAGCTTTACAAAATGGTTTTAGCTGCCGCCCAAAGAGGCGTACATGTAATCGGAGAGAAACCGATCGCGATCTCATTAGAACAAGCTGATGAGATGGTCGAAACTTGTGATAAAGCTGGCATACACTTGGCTATACACAATATGCGAAGGTGCGATCCATACCACATAAGAGCTAAGGAGCTAGTAGAAGATGGATTTATTGGTCAGTTGCTATCAATTAGAGCCATATGCCGGGACCCACGACCAGCTGGACACTGTTTGATCAATTTGGGTACACATCTATTTGATACTATTCGTTTACTAGGCGGAGATGCAGATTGGATTTTTGGTCATGTTACTGTTGAAGGTAGAAGTATCGAAGCCGAAGATATTAAATATGCTTCTGGTGGTTTTGGATTAATTGCGGGTGATAAGGTTACTACATCTTTGAGATTAAAAAGTGGAGTAGTTGCCCAAGCAGAATTTTGGATGGCTACCCCAAGCTATTTTGGTATCGAACTAATCGGAACTGATGGCTCCTTGGTTATTAGGCAACCGGAATCACCTGCTCCAATGATGTATCGGTCGGATGCTCTCTGGTCAGCTAACCGAGAAGACAATGAGTGGAAACCGGTTGAACTATCTCCGGATCAGTCAGGTGAACTTGGTTCAGATCGTTGGAATTCAGTATACCGAATCGTTGTACAGGAATTCGTTCGATGCATTGAAACAGGAAAAGAGCATCCCACCAGTGGGCGGCAAGCTTTGAAAGCACTCGAGTTAATTGCGGGAACTTATGAATCTCATAGGCTTGGCAAACCAGTTATGATGCCTTTGACACAAAGGAAGCACCCACTTGAAATATGGTTGCAGAGTTGAGTCAAAGAAATATTGGCGTCCGCAACTATCAATTTCAACCTAATCGTTTATATTTAGGACCATTTATAGACTGAGTTTAGTTGGCCAAGTAGATCGGAATGTTTTATTTGATCAAACCCCCTTTCAATCTCTGAAACTTGTACTAATATGATCTCTAGTTATTTGAATCGAGATTAATAACACAACCTAATGGTGAACCAATTTAGACTCAGCTTAGTAAGATAATGGATAGTTTGTGGCCTAAAAACTCATTCTACGATGCAGTAGTCGTCGGTGCTGGTATTGCCGGCTTATACATGCTTTATAAATTAAGGGAAGTTGGCCTGTCTTGCCAAGTAGTTGAAGCTGGAGCTGACCTAGGTGGAACCTGGTATTGGAATCGATATCCCGGTGCTCGCTGTGATACCTATAGTATGGAATATTCTTATAGCTTTTGTTCTAAATTAGAACAGGAATGGGAATGGTCGGAGCGTTACCCTAGCCAAAGTGAGATTTTAAAATACCTAAATCATGTAGCTGATCGATTCGAATTACGTTCAAATATCAGATTCAATACACGTTTATTAGCTGCTAACTTCAGCGAAAAAAAAGATCAGTGGAATTTAGATTTGGATACAGGTAATCAACTTATCTGTCGATTCTTATTGATGGCCACTGGTTGTTTGTCTATACCTAATATCCCCGACATTCCAGGATCCTCTACCTTTAAAGGTCCAATTTATCATACTTCTCGTTGGCCAAAAAATGAAGTGTGTTTGTCTAATCAAACAGTTGGCGTGATTGGTAACGGGTCTTCAGGCGTTCAAATTATTCCCGAGTTAGCCAAGCAAGCCAAAAAGTTGATTATTTTCCAACGTACAGCTCAATATGCTGTTCCTAGTGGTAATTGCTCACTAGACTCAAAAGAAGTAGAACTAATCAAATCTGATTATTCAGGTTTTCGTGATCGAAATCGACAGCAAAGTAGTGCGCAACTGTCCGGTACAAAAACCTCTCAACGATCTGCTTTATCCGTTAGCCCTGATGATCGGAAGCGTTTGTACGAAGACAACTGGCAGAAAGGTGGATTTGTTTTCTACGATACGTTTAACGATCTGATGACGAACCGCCAATCGAATCAGACTGCTGCTGAATTTATTAGGAATAAAATTAGCCAAGTAGTAGAAGATCCAAAACGGGTAAAATTACTGTCTCCTCATCATATAATGGGGTGTAAACGACCAGTATTGGAAAATGGATATTTCCAAGCTTTCAATCGAAAAAATGTCGATTTGGTTGATATTAGTGCCAACCCTATACAATCACTTGGTACTAACGGTATTTGTTTATTTGATCAAGATTATGATTTAGATTTAATTGTTATGGCCACAGGTTTTGATGCTATGACAGGAGCTTTAATGAAAATTGATATTTCTGGGCGCGGTGAGCTTAGCCTAAAAGAAAAATGGTCAACTGGTTCACATAACTATCTAGGTCTTAGCATTAATGGGTTTCCCAATCTATTTACCATTACTGGACCAGGTAGTCCATCAGTCTTGACAAATATGATGGTAGCTATCGAGCATCATGTGGAATGGATTAGCGATTGCCTACAGTATATGAGAGTGAAAGGGTATACGCGAATCGAAGCTTCAGTTCAAGCAGAAGTCGAATGGGTACAACACGTCAACCAAGTAGCAAATGATACGCTGTATACCAGTTGTAATTCTTGGTACTTGGGTACAAACATTCCGGGGAAACCTAGGTCTTTTATGCCCCTGATCGGTTTCCCACCTTATGCAGAAAAGTGTCAGCAGGTAGCTACTGATGATTACCACGGATTTATGTTATCCTAATCCATCGTTATAATCATGTCGAATAAATTATTGTAATGAAGTACAGCGAAATATTCTACTCTATCCAAGGAGAAGGACAACTAATTGGGTACCCCTCGGTCTTTTTCCGAACTAGTTACTGCAACCTGCGCTGTATTTGGTGCGATACTCCCTACACTAGTTGGGAACCGGAAGATAAAGATATTTCAGTGGAAGATGCAGTCGATGCTATACTGGCTCATAACTGCAAGCAAGTAGTTATCACTGGTGGAGAACCATTCATGCAACCTAAGGATTTGACCATTCTTTGTCATCGCCTAAGGCAGAACGGCAAACATATTACCATCGAGACCAACGGTACTTTGTTCGAAAGAGTTGAAGCTGACCTCTTGTCAATTAGTCCTAAGTTGGAAAATTCTAACCCTAGTGAGTTTAACCATCACTTCAAGCAACACCAACGCAATAGGATAAATCAAGAAGTCCTACGTCAATTTTTGGACTATTACAATTGTCAACTCAAGTTTGTTGTGGAAACTGAAAGAGACTTATTTGAGATTCACCAGTTAGAAATAGAGATGCAAATTCCTGCTTCAATCATAGTATTGATGCCACAAGGAATCACCAATGACCAGATTCAAAAGAGGCAAAATTGGGTCGTGGAAACTTGTAAAAAGTATGGTTATCGTTATTCGCCACGTCTCCATGTTGACATTTGGGGAGACACTAGAGGTACCTGAATCATCATATGTCAAATAGATTATATTTCGCTTACGGGTCTAACATGGATCGGCGACAAATGGACTACCGTTGCCCCGCAGCCGTTATAGTATCAACCGGTTGGTTAAATAACTACGGCTATAGAATCGAAGGGCGTGGATTTGCGACAGTTGTACCAGATCAGAATAGTCGAGTGTGGGGAGTTGTCTGGCAATTGACGGAGGATTGTGAAGTTTCTTTGGATGGATATGAAGGTATATCTAAAGGGATTTATTGGAAAGAAATAGTAACCATAGAATCCTGCTCATCTGAAAGATCATGTCTGGTTTATATTGCACCTTATCGTCAGCCACTAAGTGGCCGTCAAAATTTGCCTTCGCTAAATTATCAAGATAGAATCGTAACCGCAGCTGAGGAGTTCAACTTTCCAACCGAATATCAGATTCAATTGGCCAAATGGCTACCAAACCCGGTTCAATTTTCGCACGATAAGTGGGTCATCGAATTAGAAAAACAAAGAAAAGCTAATAGCCGTCTAGCAGAGTAGTCATGACCAAAATTGAATAAGTCTCCACCCCATAATGACCAGAAATCATGAGTAAAAAACCTCACCTACCTTCTGTCCCCTTAGACGGGCAGCAACTAACTGTAACTTCTATAGAGAGTGTACAGGTCTTAGAATTTTTTCCTGATCTTCTATTGGTTCGAGTTCATACTGATCAAGGAATAGTTGGTCACGGTGAGACTTATTATTGTGCTGAAGCTGTTCAATCCATGCTACATGACTGGATGGCTCGTCGATTATTGGGACAGGACGCTCTAGCTATTGAATCTCACTGGCGTTTTCTTTATGAGCGAGCAGCTAATTTTGGAGTAAGGGGCACTGAGATTCGGGCATTATCAGCTTTAGATTTAGCGCTGTGGGATATTTTAGGCCAAGTTTGCAACCAACCTATTTATCGCTTACTTGGAGGTCCTGTATGTAACAAAATCCCTGTTTACAATAGCTGTGGTAATCCACAATATGGACCAAGTAAAATTGGTCAAAGAGGTTGGCCCGGTTTCGGCACTATTGGCGAGCCAGGACCGTTAGGTGACTCGTGGAAATTGTTTCATGAACCAGTAGCTTTAGCTGAGGAACTCGTTGAACTAGGTTATCGTGGACTCAAAGTCTGGCCTTTCGATCAGATAGCTATCGAATATGGACCTACTTGGGTACCACAACAGGCTATCGAATCAGCAATACAGCCTTTGCGAGACATACGTGATAAAGTAGGTTCAAAATTAGATATTCTAGTAGATGGACATGCTCATTTTCAGCTACCAGTAGCTTTACGGATTGCGGATGCCCTAAGAGAAATACAACCACTTTGGTTAGAAGATATCATCAAAATGGATAATTTGGATACTCTAGTGGACTTTCGACGCCAAAGTCGTATGCCAGTCTCTGTCAGCGAAATGCTTTTAAGTCGTGCCGACTACAATTCAGTACTGATGAAGCAAGCAACCGATTATGTAATGATTGACCCGACTTGGGTTGGAGGAATTTCCGAAACCAAACGTATCGCTCACCTGGCTGAAACTTATAATATTCCTGTTAGTATGCACGACTGTACAGGCCCCCTGACTCTATTTGCAGGACTACATGTAGGTGCAGCTGTAGCAAATAATTGCTATCAGGAGACAGTACGGGCACAAATCGAGACCGTTTACAAGGAACTAATAGACATCGAAGTTGAGATTCATAACGGAATGATAGATTTACCAACCGGACCGGGTCTCGGCGTACGTCTAAATCCTGACCTTTTCAAACCTGACCAGCCAGGATACCGAATTTCATCAATTTGACATAGTCGTTAATGCACCTAAGGTTACAAGTAACTAGAAGAATAAGAGATAAAAAAGTATAGGAACAAATTTGACATTGCAAAACAAATTGTTTCACAACTCATGGAGCTTATTGTGACAAGCAATATAAATGATCCAGTGGCATATGGATCAAGTGAAGAGTCTAACTTAAAAATACTGAAAGACGAAGAAATTGGTACCATTAAGGTTTATAGGCAAGATGGGGCTCTACCAATTCTTACCCAAAATGTTCGCAAAGATCACCGTCCTTACTTACATCCCATCATTGCGCCTGATGGGCAAGGAAGCTTAACTGAATACAGTCCTGGGCACCATAAACACCAAACCGGTCTTTATTGGGGGTTTACTAGAGTCAATGGGACGCCTATCCCTAAAGAAAAATTATCAGACTGGTTCTACGTATCTCGACACCAATCCACGGAAATATCTCAGGCTGTAGGTCGAGACTATTTTCATAATCCAGGTGGGGACCACTGGCAACTAAAATCGGCTTCAGTGATTAGTGCTGGCCTTCGACAGGTAGAGTGGCAGACTAGCTATAACATGCTAGACGAAGGCGGAGAAACTATTATGGTGGAAGTCCAGAGTTGGTCTATGTGTGTAGATGACGGACAATATATATTAGATCTAGAATGGAAAGGAGAAGCTAAAACTGATATTACAATCAATCAATTTCCCTATGGTGGAATGTTCTTACGTATGCCTTGGCGTAAGGGGATGCTTGCTCAAGTCACTAACTCAGTTGGAGACCAAGATTTGGCAGCCGAAGGTAAACAGGCTACATGGATTGACCTAGGTATGCAGGTAGAAGGAAGAGAAGATTTTGCACATATTGCTATTTTCGACCATCCGACGAACAACAACTCACCGACAGCGTGGCGAGTAGATGGACAATTTGGAGTAGGACCGTCGAGATCGATAATGGGAGATTGGAAAATTGAACAAGGGAAAAGTGAAATTATTAAGCACCGAGTACTAATCTACACAGGTAACTTGCGCAATCTGGAACAGCCTAGCTGGTAGGGAGAAATCTCATGAGTACTGAAGGTCTCGATATTCCAATGACAGATGAACAACGTTTCATATTTGATATAAAAGGATGGATTTGTATTCCTGGTGTGTTGACTAAAAACGAAACTGAATCCATCCGTCAGCACATAGTTGACTTAAAAAATAATGCTGAATTGATCGATCCACTGGATCGTTATACTCTAGCTGGTCCAGCCCAAATTTTACTTGATCATCCAGTAGTGGTCGGTGTATTGAGGGAAATTTTGGATAATGATCGTAACGATGATTGTTACGGATTTCGTTGCGAAAATAGCTTTTCTATCATTCGAACAAAAGGTCAGACTGGCCTTAGTCCACATGGAGGACATTGGCATGGACCACATGGGTATAGAGTTTATCGTGATCGTATTTATAGCGGCTTAACTCGTGTTGTTTGGGAACTTAACCCAGTTCAACCAGGAGATGGGGCTACTGCTTTTATTTCTGGGACACACAAGATGAATTTTTCTTTGCCGGAAATTCACACTCAACATGATTCACCACTTCTGGAAACTTATTCTTGTCCTGCAGGATCAGTGGTCATCTTCACAGAAAATACAACTCATGCTGGTATGACATGGAACTCTGACACTCACGATCGGGTAGCAATTCTGAATTGCTATAACGCTGGCTTAGTCCAATACCATAAAATGAATCTACCATATTCGGTTGTTGCTAAGATGCCTCCTAAGCGGCAAACCTTGTTCCGTGGTGTTTGGCAGCACGATTTTACAAATCAAAAACCAAATAATTTCTTTAGCCAAGAAAATATGGCCCTCTAAAATTTGGCTCTATGAATTGCAAAAGACCTAACTAGATATGTAGATATTACCTATCGTACCTTAAAACAGATAGAAAACCGAAGTATTGCAGGATGTTTAATGCGAACATTTGGTTTGATGGTAATAGGTATGTAATGTTTTGAAGTCTTTGGCTGTGTGAGTGGAGTGGGATGGAGCTATAAACGTTGGATTCAAGATGTTGAATCGTATAGTATGTCAATGCCTAAGGATATGAAAGAGTTTAATCTCTCAGGTTTTTTTCACACCTATGACTTCAATGTGTACAGCTTTTACTTCAAATCCGGATAAATCTTCATTCTACTACTGAACCTTCCATCTACCCCTAGCGGAAATATGTTTAAAAATTATCGAAGACAGATTTTTGCCAAGATAGAACAAGGATTATTGATTCTAACTGGTCATAACAATTATGTCTATTCAGCCGTTTATAGGCCGGAGGCGATCGCCCGAATCTATACTACTGACATTGAGGGATTATTGGCAATAGCTTGAAGTCGAACTATTCATAATGGCCGAGGAAAGAGAAAATTATGGTGTTTCAGACTAGTTATACTGACTGGCGTGGATTAATATTCGACCTGCACCTTTTCCTGAGTCGGCCGGAAAGTAACGCCTTCATCCGCTGCAGTATTCTTTGTTCTTCTATCTAGATTAATCTGGCCTACTGTTTTTCTACTGTTGCTGATGGTTATTTGCGAGACCGTGTCCATGTTAAATAAAAATTTCCATCAAGAAAAAAATAACTTGTAGGACTAAACCCTGAGCTTAAAAGAACGACTAAATTGGTGCTTCAATTCTCCTTGAGGCAAATTGCTGGACGCATCTTTTCACCTTTTATGCGTCCAGCTTTTTTATTTTTAGTTCTATCCCAGGGCGCCGATATCGACTAGTCTATTCTTCAACTTGTATCGATTTTATGGCTAATATTGTTTCGTGTGTATGTATTTTTTGTCAAGTAATTTTTTTGAAGATCAGAATGTAAGAAAGTAAAAAGAGATTAATTAACTATTTTCACTTTTGTTTTAATGGCTAATTGTACCACAGCACCAACACTTGGCATAAAAAAGGTGCATCGCCTGCGAACAAGCGGTGCACCTTTAACTTAGAAAGTATGGAGTTGAGTTGACGGTAGAAATGTACTTTCTGGATCAGTCTTTGACAAATTAAATTTTGGATATGCCGAAAGCCAGAAAACATTCTTTGAGCATGACTCTAAATCTTGCTAATTTGGCTAAACTTCACTATTTGATGTCTAATCATGTTACTTACTCTTTGTTTAAGGCTGTGCTGTTAATCCTGCTCAAGAGGTTCAAACTATCAAATTTGAGTGTCTGAAAAGGTTCATTATCGGATATTAGAAAATTATGAAATGACGCAAAAAGAGTACTATAATAGACAGATTGCCTATTTAAGGCCGTTCACTATACTGATTCGTATTTTATTGTGACTACGCTGGGCGCCATAATTTTTTCGTTTATTCTTAATGAAATATACTTCACAGCCTAATTAATTACATGATGTAGCTCTGAATATTACAATCCAAGTACAACCTAGTCTTTTCTAATTTATTTGAAAAGACGCACTCTAAACCGTACCATTTGGGTCCTTCTAAGATGAAGGGCCTAAAAGCCAAGGTCGAGTGCCCAGTACACCAGCCTCTGGGCACTCCTATTAGTATTCAGCACTCCTATTCTAAATTCCCTTCAACATTAAGAATATAACCGCAACGCCTCTGAATAATGTAGGCTACAAGGCTATACCCACTGAAAAATAACCGCACGATTGTCCAAAGCCCCATTTGAATTGCACCACCATTAATTTTTAACCTTCAATATCTAGCAGATAAAGTAACTGACTTATTCTCTCATCAAGTCTCGGCCACAGAATAAAGACCAATGTTAGCAAGGACACTTAAATATTTATGTGGTTAACAACTAAATAGCCTAACCATTCAACTGTTTACCTGACTAAAGGTTTCTGTCGAAGACCATGAAGCTTAAGGCTTATTTCTTTGGTGAGAGAAGTACAGGGAAAATAACATGTTGTGACGCTATAAACAGGGGGATAGAGGAAGTCGGCAATGTTGGCCTAAAAGCATTTGAAAAAAGAATTACATATAGAGTAAAAATTAGGTGGTTTGTCCAACGGTGCTACGACTATTACTTATATACCATACTTGATATTAAAACAAATCCGACTGCATGACTAAGGGAAGTAGAAAGTTTTGTGTTCTAGGTAATTAACGTTCGATTGAGAGTGGAAAATTTAGTCTATTCTGTACTACGTCATAGATTTGAACATCGATTTTAATGTAATTCATAGCCACATAAATTGAACCAGTGGACTCCTCAGTTTCACACAAAATATTGATTCCGATAATCCCTAGACTAATAACTATTAGTTAAGTTGTTAGGTCCAATTTACGGAGGTGAGTGGGGATACACTAAGCTTCGAGCTTATACTCCATTATACTTACCTAATTTTCATGACCGTTAAGCAGATCTATACAAGAGCCATGCCAATGAACCGCCGGCACCATAACCTTGTTGGCTCTTCGCATAATAGGTTTGTAGTCTACTCTATAAGATTACAGAATTATTTTTAGGCAACCGAAATGTCTTGTGGTGCGAAATATAAGGTTCTTGTCAAAGTCATTGTAATTTTTATGTTTTTTTTACAAGCTTGTTCGACATTCTGATATGTCTGACAGAAGGAAGATGGAGTATTTGAGGAGAAATACAGGACGTGTTTTAAAATAAATGTGACTTTCATATTTGTATTGACAACCTATTTCGTACCTACTTTTCCTATAAACAACAAGAACTACCAGTTAAGATGAAAATAAATTAAGGGGCTTGTTAACAAATATCTTTAAACCCGCGGAAATGTTGTAAGTGTACCTTCTGATTTTGATCTATTCAAAAAGTATTAAGTAGGTTGGCTAACGTGGGCTTGGCCGATGAAATTTAGTGGCCGCGAGAAGATTCTCTATCTATGTCGAAATTACAAAATCCCCGTTTTGAAAATGGGTAGCCAACTTTGTTTTGCTTGGATTAATAATCGGTCATGATTGAATTGGTACTCTCACCTCTTTGTATATGGAGTTGAGCCTGACAAACAAAACGTATTCACTAGGCTACTTCATGGTAAAACTAATTTTACATTTTCGGTGATTAATGTTGAAGGAAAAGCTGTATATCGACCTTAGATTTTGGGTTCGTCGAATAAACAAACAAAATAAACCAAAAGTCATTACTCTCGCTATGGTTATTCTGTTTGGAGAGCTATTTCTTTCTTTAGGAGGGAGTTGCACTTTCTGATTTTTACGACACTTAGTATTCCTGTTCTATAAGTATCAGTATTTCTCTAATAGTAAAAGAAGATTAACAAATCTTAAGGAGCAGACCTATCTCATTGAACTTTGAACTTTGAACTTTGAACTTTGAACTTTGAACTTTGAACTAGGAATGTGTGGGTTGAGTTAGAAAATTTCAAAGTCTTCGCTGTTCAGTGATAAGAGTTAAATCGAAATTAAGACAAAAAATCTAATATTATCTGTATGGAAGCTGCTCATACTCTTATTAAGTATATAAGTAGATAATCTGATAAATAATAAACAGTTGGATTGGACCGTAAAAGATTTTCATATCCTTTACTTGAATTAGCCTAATTCAGGCGATACGATTTAAAAGTGCGTGCTTGCCTCTTAAAGACAAAAATCTCAAATATGAGATGCCCCTAAATCCCTCGAGCAGTGCTCTTTTAGCCAGTGATTGACGAAACAATGGTAAAGATCTAATGGTGAGAATAATTATTAGCTATGGGTTGACCTTCTTGTTCGGCTTGTTGTGGCTGGTACTTATCGCCATTGCATTCGTCGGTTTTATTTCATTCCTTGCTTTCCGAAACTACATCAAGCTGAGTGGAAAACAAGGTTTTAAGACGCTAGTAAAGGATTCTAAGACAGGAAAGTATGTAAATTATGATTAACATACTCTATTGGCCCAAACAATTATTTAATAAAACCCAACTAATTCCAACAGTTGCACAACAAATTTAGCCATACAAAATATTAAACACTTTGACATCTCCATGTGTTTATTTTTTAGGATTCCGTTTAGATGGGTGCCTACTTTTTGATATGCAATTAATCTCTCTGGTCAATTATCTTCCAATATATTATTTTTATCCTTCACTCATAACAAATTAGCTATACAGATCCAACAGTGTAGATTTTCATAAACGTATGAGTGATATATTTGTGGTATGTCATACAATCACCTCAGGCAAAGGTTAGAAGCGCACCTAAATTCTCCCCTAAGATAATCTTTTTCTGGCTTTTTGTTTTTATGATATTATAAGGAACTGCTTGACAAAATTTTCAGTCTTTGGGCTGATAAGAATTCTTCCTCCCTATTACTTATACTATTTTAGAAAGTAATACCTGATAGATATCAAAGAAATGCTCGATGGCTTTTTTATCAATCCGTTTTTGGCTCTCAGATGGAAAAACCCCAAGTCCCACATTGCTCGAATAGCGGATTTGGGAGGCAAAAATTTAATAGTTCAATGGACCAGTGGTCATGATCGTAGTTTTTATCCGTCCCAAACTTATGGTCAGGATTGGGACACCAACTGGCTGACTACCTGTCTTGAAGCAGCTGAAGATTGCCAAATTGATGTCTGGCTTGGTCTAGATTCTTGCTATACAACGACTGAGTGGCATTACGATAAGATAATGCAATCTTACCTTCAACGTTGCCAAACTACTGCAACTGAGCTATCAGTACTTTATCAGGATTTTACTTGTTTCTCCGGTTTTCATGTACCCATTCAATTAGATCAGCCAGTAAAAAAAATAGGTGTCAGTTTTCTGCGCGAAGTTGCTCAGTTCTGCCATGAACTTGGTTATTCCGTCTCTTGTTCGGCTACTATTCCTTGCCCTCATCTAATAGGTTTACACTATGAAGCTAATACAAATGATCGTGAGTGGATAGGTCGAGCACAAAGGCTACGAAACCTTTGGCGTCGATCTTGGCAACATGCTATAGATGAGAGTCAACTTGATTTATTAATTATCAACGACTCACTTGGTGTTTCTACAAAATCTGATCTAGAAGATGATCTACTCTACTTGCAGCGTACGAAGAAGTGGGTTAGCCACTCTCTCCGTACTAAAAATAAAGAATTCCCCCAACTCCCTGTGGACGCTCAGATTGGATTCACCTATCATGATTTACCTGTTATTAGTCGATCTACTTCAGACGTTCCAATTCGAACAAATTCGGACCAACTAAGTCGAAATGCAGATACTGTTGGTCAATTTTTGCAACGGCGTTGTCTAATTGATGGGCAAGTCGTTTCAGTTTTAGACACTCGTTTTCCAATTAAGTCTGCACAGAATCAATGGCAAGAAGACTCAGATTGGATGACAGGACTATATGTTGGTGCAGAAAGCTTACGTTACGCGGTAACGGGCAAACCAGAAGCAGCCGATTTTGCTCGTCAGTCGTGGAAAGCTCTACATAAGCTTTCTAATATCAGTGGTAAGCCAGGTGTCGTGGCTAGGTATTATCTTCCTGAAGTAGAAGGTAAACTAGGTGAAGGACGAAAAAGATGGCATCGAAACAACGATGGCATCTACTGGATCGGTGACATTAGTCGTGATCAGCTCAGTGGTCATATTTTTGGATTAGCAACCTATTTTGATCATGTTGCTACTGACGTAGAGAAAAAGATAATTCGAAGCGATGTGGAAGCAATTACAGATCTGATTATTGAGAATCAAATGATGGCTATCGATCTGGACGGACAACCGTGTATCCATGGTAATTTTTGGGTTTCTCCTCTTTTCGCACTTTCTTTTCTAAAGTCTGCTTATCATATCACTCAAAAGGGGAGCTACCAAGATAAGTATCTAGAATTAGTTAATCCACACTATTTTCTGGGCCATGCTTTGCAAGCAGCCAGAATTTCTTCAAACCCATTTTTTCAGCATTACCACCAAGATTCGCCTTTGTATCACCTCTTAATATATGAGGATGACGTTGAACTAAGACAACAAATTCGGCGAATCTGTCACTATCTGTACAATGATACTCATCGTCATGGTAATGCATACTTAATGATAGATCAATCAATTGCCCATCCGGAAAGCGATTCAGGCCAAAAAGCAGTGGCGGAACTATACAAGTTTCAGATCGAGAATTTGAATGTTTTGAGGTGGGATCAGCAAGCTAGAGTTTCACTAAAAGATAGGGATCTACCTCATCATATACGAACATCTTTAGCTTATATTTTAGCGGAAAGGAATTACCTGCCAAATGGACAGGGGAATTATTTACCGATCGAGCATCGGCCACCAAAAGAGTTTGGTTGGAATTACTATGTAGGAGAAGAAGCTCGACGCGCTCCCGGCCACCCCGGCTATCATGGGATTCACGTTCAGTATAGTGGCGTTGACTACCTATTGGCCTATTGGATGGCGCGGTACCATCACTTGGTCGGTTAAGCTCCCAACCCAAATCGTTAACTCTTGTATTTATAGTTTCATATCTTCGTTCAGAGAATACCAATCTATTTTTCTAGTAATGTACATTATAGTTGCAAGTATTAGGAATAGGCCAATACAGCCCATCACTAAAGCATAATCTGCCAATTGGAGCACTATGTATAAATAACCGTAGAGTGTGACCATGATACCAAAAACAGTCAAAGCGAAATAGTAGCTTCGTAAAATTGCCTTGGAGTATCCAGTGATGATTGTCGTAATTGCCAATGCCGATAGAGCATAAGATAGATTGAAATTCAAGTGCTCTGAAATTGATAGTAGTAGGGCGTAAAACAAAACGATAGCGAACCCAATTAGCATGTATTGGATCGGATGAACTCTCTTTTGGTGAATAATCTCAGAAAGAAAGAAAGCAGAAAAGGTAAAGATAATAAACATCAAGGCATATTTTACTATTCTTGTTAGTTTTTGGTAGACATCCGCGGTAACCAATAATTTAAGACCGAATGCCGAACCATGAACCTGATATTGATTACCAACCCAGAATTGAGGGAAATTTCGATTTAAGTGTAGAATATGCCAATTCGCTGAAAACCCTTTATCTGTCAATGTTGGGTTTTCAGGTAAAAAAGCTCCTTTAAAACTAGGCGAGGTCCATTCTGATGTCAATTGAACGCTAGTAATTTCACCGACGGGTATAAATTGGAGCTCCTGGCTCCCATTTAAGCTTAGTTTAGTATTGAAATCAAGTTTGAGAGAGGAAGGTGACAAAGGGACTACACAGCTTACACCCGAAGCTGCAATATCGGTTGTTTTTAGACCTGGCCCTCCTTTGAAGATTTGATCGTTGAACTGAATGATAATATTTTCTTTGATTCCACTCATATCAGTAACACCTATGGAAAAAGTTGCCTTATCAAAAAAAAATTTTTCAACAGGAACCGATAATTGATCCGGTTTGGGTAGAGAAAAACGACAGCTTATGTCAATTTGGGTTTGATATAATACGGCTTCATAGATACTCCGATACCTAATATGAGGAACAATTTGACCGGAAATTTGTAAGCTTTCCGGTAAGATATTGACGTAGAGGATTCTAGATTTAGATTTCCCATTTTTCTCCATCTCGGTCGATTCAAAAGGCACGCACAAAAAAGGTCCAGTGATAACCTGCCGATCTCCCCATTTCTGGCTAATTTCTTGAATTACCTCATCTCTTGTGGAAGAACGCTCTCTGACTAAACCCGAAATCATAGAAGTCGGAATTAGTAGTAATGCTACCAAAAAACCAATTGATGCAACTTTGATCGTAGCTGAATTGCGAATAAAATTTATCGTTCTTGGTACAGTATCCTTAGTGATCATAATCCACCATCAATCAAGAATAATAGTTTTTTCCGAAATTCCTGAGCATTTAATTTGAAATAAGAAAGAAATTTAGTACCAGCCAGACAAGTCATAACAATGCGTTCAAACAGACCAATTATTGTAATTCTCGTTTTTAAGTACGGGAAAGACATACAACTCAATTTTTTATTCTTTAGAGTTATTGAATCCTAAAGAAACAAGCAATTATTCTGCAGACCACCAAGAATCAAGAAAAAATACCAAGCCAGTGTATAATTTTGTAAAGTGTTTTACAATGGAAAATTATTGATCTCATTCCTGTTGGAAGGATTAAATGAAAATCTGGGAATTACGATTATGGACTAAGGCGGCAAATTAATTTTTGGGTATCTAATATCTGAGTTCACTTTCTTTATTTCCAATGTTATGATACATCAATAGCATTCAGGTCATTATTGATATCAAGTTTAGAAACCTTAATCAGCAAAAACCTGCTAAGATCTCCTTAGTAATACAAAAAGAATCCAAGAAGGAACTATAATGGATACTGTCAGGTACGAGGATCTTTTACCTCATCAATTTCGACTTCGATTGGCAGAGTACCCCGTAGCTTACCTACCATTGGGCACTTTGGAATGGCACGGAGAGCATTTACCATTGGGATCAGATGCAATTATTAGTCATGGTTTGATGATCAAGGCAGCAGAAAAATTAGGTGGTATTGTAATGCCACCCATCTATGTGGGACCAGATCGTTCACAATTACAGTTAAACGGATCTCAATTGCAAGGAATGGATACCGCTGATGTTACTACTCCCCATCGTCAGCTCGACGGTAGTTGTTATTGGGTGTCAGAAGGGCTATTTATGTCGCTAATTGACAATATTATAGAACAGTTGAAACGAGCAGGCTTCAAAGTTGTATTTGCTGATGGGCATGGCCCATCTCGTAATTCTTGGGTCAATCATTTGATTGAACGAGAAGTACGGTTTGGGCTAAAACTACTAGGTGTGACTAAAGATTTTCGTCAAAGCTGGCAAAGCCAAATGGATCACGCGGCTGAAAATGAAACATCACTTGTGATGGCGCTAAGACCCGATCTAGTTGATTTATCTCAATTACCAGAAGATAAATCCGTATGGCCACAGGGTGTTGGTGGTAGTGATCCTCGGCAGGCCAATGCCATAGCTGGTCAAATTTACCTCAAATCATCTATTGAAACACTGCGGCAAGCCCTAAATGAGGTCAGTTACTAAATTGAATCTACTACGTATATGCCAGAGTATTCTCGCGTTATTGGTCATCCTTACGGGTTGTAGCAAACTAGTTTCAACCAAACAGCCCCCAATCAAAGTAAATGAAAATATAGAGAATAATCCGAAGTGGGGGAGTTTCTATCTCAGAACCATGAAAATGGATAACGATCAACCTTGGCCTGAGTTTGAGAATCCGAAGCCCGCTCCTTGGATGCAGATGGGATTACAAAAAGAGATAGAAAATGATCGTACAGGTTGGGTTCAGGTGAATCAAAAAAAGATGACAATTCCAAAAACACAATCGAACCAGCAAATCAGATTACAAACAAGCCCTTATACTGCTAACCATCTCGAGGTTATAGCTGATCTTGATGTGGATCGTCTATATCGCTTAGATCTTAATGATCTGGAGGATCAAGACCAACTTTACCACATTACGAATTTAATTCAGCTAAAAGTGCTAGATATGCAAGAAGCGAACTTGAATGATGAAGGCATAGTTCATTTAGCGGGGCTAAAATCTCTAGAGGCGCTCAATTTAGACGATACCTATGTCGGAGATAGTGGTCTAAGTCATCTGACTGATTTAACTAATCTCAGAGTGATTCGTTTGCGGGAGACTAATGTTGGCGATATTGGGTTGATGTACCTGAAAAAACATTCTCAGTTAGAAGAATTAGCCGTTCCTTTCTTTGTTGGTGATAAGGGAATGTTGGCACTGGCCAATCTAGTCAAGCTCAAATTTTTAGATCTACAAAGCAGTCAAATCAGTGATACAGGACTAAGTGTCCTAGCTAATCTCAGATCCTTGCAAATACTTGATTTAAGTCATACGAGGATCTATGGAAAAGGTTTAAGTTATTTGAAATCTCGCGACCTCAAGTCTCTAAACTTAAGTTTTGTACCTCTTCAAGGCCAATTTTTGGTTCATCTATCAGTTCTAAACAACCTAGAAAAGTTGCAACTGAACAGAACACCAGTCGATGATGAAGGGTTGGCACACTTAGCCAATCTGAAAAATCTACGACAACTAGAATTAAAAAATAGCAGAGTAACAGGACCAGGAATCGAGTTTTTGACAGGAATTAAGACATTAGAATCACTTAACTTAGAATCTTGTGGTGTCACAGACGAAATTGCTAACCATCTATCTCGGTTAAAAAATCTACGCGAATTAAACCTATTCCAAACTGAAGTCACAGAAAAAACGTTGGCAGAACTATCAAAAATGCCAAACCTGCAGGACCTCAGTCTTGGAGGTTTTGAATGGGATCTTGAAACTGTACCTGGTCAACCACAAAAAAAACCTACTCTTATAACTGACCAAGGGGTTGCGCACTTACAGGACTTAACTTCTTTGCGACGGCTTAGTCTACAAGGTGCGTCAATTACAGATCAGTCAGCAGTTTACTTGTCTCATCTAAGTCAGCTAGAAGAATTAAGCCTTAGCGTAACATCAATCGGCGACAAGAGTATAGCCGAAATTTCAATTATGCCAAAATTAACCGTTTTAGATCTCAATGAAACGGAAGTAGGAGATCAATCACTACCATACCTCAAAGAAATGACCACACTAAGACGTTTAGTTTTAAGAGGAACAAATATGAGTAATGAAGCGAGAAAAGAATTGCGTCAATCATTACCTGATTGTCAAATTTGGAATTAAAGAGACCTAAGATTAAAGGCTCTATATCATCTCTAAAGGTATTACTTTGTGGTAACTAGGATAGATTTATAGTTCATGAAAAAGACATATCGTGTAGGCATTATTGGTTGTGGTGGGATTTCTCACATGCATACCAAATGGTATTTAGCGGAGGAAAGAACAGAAGTGGTGGCCATTTCTGATATCGATTCTGATAGGCTAAAAGCTTATAGTCAACAGTATGATATTGGAGAAACTTATACTGATTTCGTCACCATGCTGGAGCAATCAGATTTAGATATTGTTAGTATTTGTACTCGTCCTAAATTTCATGCACCGTTGGTCATTGAAGTAGCTAAACATCAAGTTAAAGGTATTTTATCAGAAAAACCAATGGCTGAAAATTTAGGGCAAGCTAGACAGATGGTCGAAGTCTGCCGAAAATATCAGGTCAACCTGGCCATAGACCACCAATTGCGTTTTAATTCTCCTTATGTGGTAGCCAAGCAACTAATAGAAGCCGGTGAAATTGGTGATGTCTTTCGGGTACATGCCATTTGTAGTGGAGGTGATTTAAAGGATAATGCGACTCATACTGTAGATCTAATGAGATATATCTTGGGAGACTTACCTGTTGAATGGGTAATCGGACAAATTGATCGTCAAGGGACAGAGGTAAAATACGACCTTTACTCTGAAAGTTTTAGCCTTGGTTATTTCAAGTTTTTCAACAATATACGAGGTATTATCGAGTCTGGAAATGACACTGCAGTTGGGTATCACCATATTTTCTGCTATGGCACAGAAGGAGAAATTGAGTTAGCAGTGCCAGGAGGTCCAATGATACGTAAGCGAACGTCTTCAACCGATGGGAAATGGGTCACTCCTGATCTGCCACCTGAAATTAGTCCGGTAAAAGACATGGTGGCAGCGCTTGATACGAACCGACCTCATCGATCAAGTGGCGAACAAGGGTTAGCTACATTAGAATTGCTAATGGCGGTTTACGAATCTTCTCGCCGTCGAAAGCGCATTTACTTACCATTGGAAGAACCTGAATCTCCGCTGACCTTAATGATCGAAGCTGGTTGGGTATAGACAACCCATTTAAGATTGCGGGAGAAAGTACCACAAGATCGATGTATAATTAAATTTGAGCCCGAAATCATGTAGCATCTACCCCTATCAATCTGAATTCAAAACTATATCTACTGGTTAATCTCTCAAAGTTCGCTTACTTTTTTCCTTTCGACACTTTCGACACTTAGTTTTTCATATTGGTGTTTATAGCTGAAAAGACCTAACTAGTTTGATTGTTATTTTGCCTGGTCAAAATGGTATCGAATAAAACCCCAAGCGCCATCTGAGTAGTATCGATGTCCCCCTTGCCCCACATATAGTTGGCATCGATCAGCAACACCCGCTGCTTGATAAATTGCTTGCAATTTGTCAAAAGCGAACCGTACGTAGTCAATAGGGAAGATTTTATCATCTCTGCCAGCTATGACAGAAATTGGCCTAGGGGCGATTAGGCCTGCTACATCATACATTTCACCTAAGCGAAGAATCCCAGGTAAATAATTGCAGTCACAATGGGTTATAGTTCCAATACTATCAACATAAGTGCAAAAATAACAACTAGGTACTGCAACCGATATGCGCGTATCAATAGCAGCCGAATGTAATGTGATTGTCCCACCACCTGAGTTACCAGTCATCGCGATTTTATGCTCATCAATATTCTGTGTATCGATTGCCCAGTCAATTAGTCGAGACATATCCCAAACCCGCACGCCGATCGGTGTGCGACCGACTAATAAGTCATGCATGAGTTCAGTCCGGCAAGAGTGAACTTTATTATTATCTTTGTCGATTTTGGTGCGCGTCTCACCGAATCCACGTGTCGTAGGAGCAATAACTAAGTATCCTTGCCGGACTGCTTGGCAGGCAATATCTCTTTGCCCCTCTTGAATCTCCAATTTTTCTCCATCATTCCTTGCTATTCCAACATAGAGGTGAGGGTGATTATGTCCGTGAGGTGTTATCACCAAGGGTAAACCATCTGCTACTTGTTTGGGACGCAATAAGTAGAACGGTAGCGGAACTGTTGGTTCAACCCACAAATACCAAAATTCACGAATATGATCCCTCAATTCTTCAGCACTTCTTTTTTCAGCGTAAGGTTGGTAACTGGCTAAGTCGACCAACATATTATTCAATCCAAGTAAATCATGAAGAGCTAATCTAAATTGGTTTTGCCACTCGTTAAAGGTTTGTTCTTCCAAATTTAATCGATCTGAAAAAGAGAAAGTCGAGGGAATATTCTGATAAAGATTGGCAAAATGTGCCTTGGATTCATACATAATATATTTTCTTCCATATATTTAGGTTAGGCCAAAATTAGCCCAGCCAGATTTTAGAGTAAGAATGGAAAGAAGACTCTGTTGTCGCTCAAATCAAAAGGATAACAGAATTTGACACATTTTTACTCTTTAACTAATGCCAAAAGGTATAGATATACCGATGAGAGATTATCCCCCAGATATTCCAAAATCCACCAATCAGGTAATCACCCAGAATTAATCCGAAAAAAAATGGAATCGCACGTCGGTAGGCTGTTAAACCACCATGCTTAAGCAGGATCCATTTTACTAGCCAACTAACAAAGATTGAGGACCACATCCAACCCATCGACCAGCCTAAACTGCTTGCTAGAGGATACGCTGCTGGGTGAAGTGTCCACCAAAGAAAACGCTGTCTTAGCATTGTCAGGGCTACAACAATACTAAAACCAATCCCCATAAAAACAGTAGCTGGGCCATCAAAATCCGGCATGAAATATAGCCACTGTTGTAGATGACGAAATGCTTCCGCCCCAAATCCACCATCAAAACCATCTCGATAATGAACATGTAAAAATCCCCAAAAACCAGTCAAGATGCCAACACATGAGGCTAAAATCATAGCTAGGATCAGGCGATGAGCGGATATCCTCGTCCTATCCGCAAGTTTTAGGCCCTCCAGTTGGTATGGCATTGGGTTACATCGATGAGCACGATTAACCCCCCAGAACATGGCAAACATGGTAAGATTTTTGGGGCCGAAAAATCTGGTGCCAAAGAATTTTGGTAACATTTGGTCTGGACCAATATTATAAAGTTCGTGTACTGGTGGCCCAAGCTCAGCCCGTAAACGTGTTAAGGCAAAAACAAGTAGGAAGTAGAATACAAAGAATAGAACAATCACGCCTAAGGACATCCCAGATTTAGCACAAAAAAGAACAATCGTTGTCGTTCCAACCAAAATAAGTATAGCTGCAATACGGTGGTAAGACTGGAAAGGCTTGGGAATCGAATAGACATTATCTTTAGCGTTATTAGGCAGAAAAATTTGTGTCACGACTTGACGGAGATGGCGACGGCTTTTCCATAGAACGATCAATGCTAAGCCAAGATATCCTCCAGAAGCTTGAGGCTTAAGATAAGGAAATTCTGGTAAACCTCTCCACCCAAGAGCTTTACCAAGAACTAGTTCCATTTTCCAAACCCAATAGAAAACCCAACACGAAAACAAGAGATCGAGAGGCATAAAAAAGCTAAGCCCGATAGCGAATGGGAAAAAACAAACCGGCGTCCATCCCATGGCCTGCCAAGGTTCCTCCGTGAATAGGTTTCCGATCTCCATAGTACGTACAGGTAGAAGTGGGACAACCGGTAGGAATGCATGCAAGCCATTGACTAAATCGATGCCACCACTGATGGTAATTCCGATCCAAAGTAATCTGGATTGAAAAAAAGCGAGTTGTCCCCCTTGTTGTGTCATTGATAACGGAAGTTGAATAACTGGGTAGGATAAACGCTCGTGTTGTATCCACTGTCGACTGATGATAATACTCAGGCCTACCATCACCAGCATAAGAGCAAGTAAAAATATAGACCAAAAGAAAACAGGAGTTAGCCATGCTTTCATATGAGAAGCGAAATATAACGTTGATTCGCCTTGGTACAGACCTTTGAGAACTTGTAGATCTTCGATGACTAACCAACGTGGTAGGTATCTGAAAAAGAGCGTACTCCATTCGTTCTCAGGTGTAGCAAACCAGAACGCGTGCCCCAGTATTGGTGCTAAAACCTGCAACATATCGTGTCCGGAAATAGCAACAGATAAGGAGAGCATCGTATAAATCGTCAGTAGCTCACCTTGTGTTAATGTAGTATTTGGTCGCCAAATCCTGATTAAAAGATTAATAATAACAAGAAAAGCAAGTGTCAGTACCGCGGTATAAATTAGAGAGACAGTCGTTGGTGTTGGTGTTTGAATTGAGAAAAAACTGTGTGGAATACTCAAAAAAAGGCCGATTATAATCGACCTCCAAGTCACATGGTTAATCTTAGTGGGGTTCATCAGAGGATAGGTAACAAAATTATGAATTTATATGTTCTTTGAGTGTGGGTAATTAAATCCACTGTATTGTTTATATCAATGGTTAATCCAATATTCATTGTTTGGTTCGTAATTTGCTTTTAAGAATTTGGGATACTAGCGGACCCGATATGTGTATGATGTTGAAAAAAATTATACTACAAAAAAATATTCTTATGGCGAAATATTAGCTAATATTCATCTGGTATAAAAGTGGACACACTAAATAAATGGCAGATTTTGCTTAGGAATTGATTTAGCTTTATACTGATGGAATAATATTTTCTATATGTTAGCAAGTGTGGATCATTCTATTTGAGGTGTCAATCGTAGATTTTGAGGAAAAATAGCTCTAGATAAGATAAGACCAGCCTGACTTGAATTTGATTCAAACAGGTGTGCGAGCAACTGATATTATATTTTAACCGTGGATTTCAATCGAACCAGATCCGATAGCTATCATTCAATTCATTTCTAATAGATATAGCTATTACAACTTTTGGGATTAAGATTGATGATGCTAGATCCAAAGCGAACGAACGTTTAAAGCTCATTCGACTACCACTCTATTGATGAAGTTTCAATTGGAAAAACAGGTTCCACAATAACCAAGAAACTCGATTGGACTTCTACATCAACACACAGTTGTAGATTTGTTATCTATTTGTATGGATATTTACTAGCTTATGTTATTTTGGACTAGCTGGCCTATTCGTAATTGATCATGTTGAATTATTGAACTAGAAGAGGTAGTAAACTAAACATATGAGAGATTTGGCAAATACAATAAATAAACAGAAATAGCAGATTGTGGAAATTTACATTTTCTTCACTCCGATAAACTCATTAAATTGGTTTAGCTCAAGTAATGAGTTTTGTATTTTATTAAAAGAAAAAAAGTATGTGAAATGATAAGAAAAATTGGAATCGTCAGTCCCGGTGATATGGGACACACCGTTGGTCAAGTTTTAATTAACAATGGGTTAGAAGTCTTCACTTGTTTGGCTGGAAGAAGCCAGAGAACCAGACAATTAGCTGAAAAAGTTGGCATTACGAATTTATCATCTTATGATGATTTAGTACAGAACGCTGACTTAATTTTGTCTATTTTAGTACCAGCTCGAGCTATCGATGCTGCCCATCAAGTAAGTGAAGCAATTGAAAGAACGCAGGCTCAAATCTTGTATGTTGACTGTAATGCGATTTCTCCTAATACTGTTAAACAAATTGGTCAAAATATTATGGATTCAGGGGGGAATTTTCTAGATGCATCAATTATTGGCCCTCCACCACGAAAGGACGGATCGACACGGTTTTATACCTCAGGTCCTAACGTGGACCAGTTTTGTAGATTGAATCAGCATGGTTTAGACATTCGTCCTTTAGGATCTCAGATAGGTTTAGCATCCGCTATCAAAATGTGCTACGCTGGTTTAACCAAAGGCCTCACTGCACTTTGTGCTGAGCTGCTGACCGCAGCCGAGGTATTAAATGTGTTCGATGATCTGGTAGCAGAATTTGAAATCAGCCAACCTGTACTTTATCAACGAATGCGGAATGGGTTGCCAAGTTTACCTTCCAAGGCTAAAAGATGGACGGGTGAAATGGAGGAAATTGCAACCACCTTTTCCGATGTTGGGTTAACACCTGACATTTTGCTTGGAGCTGCTGATATATTTCGATTCATCGGGCGAACAGAATTAGCCAACCTATCACCGGAGGAAAAAGACGATTTTCCTGACCTAGAGCAAGTGATTACCAGACTGGCCAAAGAACTAGATTAAAAAAGAACAGCTGTGGGGATTAGATTATGCAACTTGCAAAGATATCAGTACCAATAAATGTATGTCTACCAAAGAGAAAAATTGTTAAACATCAAAAAAGATTAAACACAACTTAGTTCTAGTTCTCAAAAATGCTGAAGGGAACATTTCCTTCATAACCATGTGGAATAGGGACATTGAAGGCATGTAATATGACAGGTGCAGTATCTTTTATTGATAGCGGTTGATCAAGCTTTATTCCCTGAGTTATCCCTGGTCCACGAATACTCCAGAAAATTTCTAAACATTCGGGTTCATCACCACCGTGGCCAGTCCCAAATCCGCCGTGATCTGAAATAATGAGAATTAGGCTTTCCGAGTAGATATTGGCATCATGGATAGCTTGTACTACTACCCCGATTTCGCTGTCAGTTTTTTCAATCTGTTGTAAGTATTTTTCACTTCCATAACCTTCTCGGTGGCCAGCAGCATCGACATCATCTAGTTGCATGAAAAATAAATCAGGCGGTGATTCCCGGATATATTTAGCAGCGGTATGAACCAATTCTGAGTCCGGTTGCGAGACCCGATGGCAATCAATTGATTGTTCTATAATGTATTGATTAATTGGATTCCAACAACTAAATGCAGCACAGCTCAGCGTGGGGTCTGATTGTTGTAAAACTTTCAAAAAAGAAGGGAATGGAGTATCCTCCTGGATCGGGTTAGAGTCGCTAATTTGGTGGACAGTTGCTTCAACTCCATGCAGCAAGGCCCCCCAATTTTGAAAGCTAGCACTTGGTAATACTGCTTGAGCCTGATAAGTAAAAACACCATCCCCAATGACAGCATCAATATTAGGGGTTTTGGCTAACTTTACAGCTCGCCCCATTGCACCATCAACACCAATTACAAAAACTCTTTTTGGACTATTTAACATTTGCTATTCGATTTCCGCTTTGAGATGATTTTATCACAATAACGCGAATTTGTCAGTTGGTATGATTAGGTTATCACTATAGATAATGGCTCCACTTTATCTTTGGTATGTGTATATCGATACCCCTCACTGATTATATCGTAATTAAGATAGAATCAATTAATATTCGAACTGAAGTGTTGAAGTGTTGAAGTGTTGAAGTGTCTACTAATTATGTGATCAACTATTAACCAAGTTTATCAATTATTCCCTTAATGTAGTATCGTTTAGTGTATTTTTGTCATATAAGAACCCAAAGGAATTAAATGAAATTTACAGCGAAACAAATAGATCAGTGGTGGAAATCCGGAAAAACATTACCTGTGGAAGTAACCCAACAATATCCACTAGATCCAATTAAACTTATAAACGATACGGGAATTAATCTTCTAGTCGACATGTCTCATAAATGTGACTTTTTTTTGCTGTGGCAGTTGAGTGAGCAATTACACCAGCGCGGGGTTCGAAGTGTTGGCAGCCATGCAACGCTAGATACACAACTGGTTCCCAAATCTCTCGCTCGAATCAGAATTACCACAGAGCCGAAGCTACATCCTTTTGCCTGGTGGCCAACACCGCAGTGGAATGTTGTCTTAACCGAAGGCGAATTTGGAAGCCCTGATTATATACCTGAAGAACGACAAGCATTAGAAAGGTACTTGAGAAACGGCGGTGGGCTTATTGTATCTGGTAATTGGCATGGTGATAAACCGAACAATTCATGGTCTCTTAATCAATTATTATCTAGCTATGGTGCAGAAATCTTACCTGAGAAAGTTCTTCATGAAGAGAATAGATGGCCCTTAGTCCAAGTGGACGAAAATTGGGAAATTATTCTCCAAAACGACGACAAGCAACCAATTTATGCCCGACGGTCTTGGGGAAAGGGTAGAATTGTTGTATTGGCATCTTCGGATTTGTATCGATTTAGTGACAAAGACACAAATCAAATGGAACAGAAATTAGACTTACTAACTCAGATAGTAGAATGGGCAGGCGCCGGGATTCCCCTTGCTATCGGCAAACCTCGATTACCAACACCAATGTACGGTGGTGGTGGCATATACCAAGAATCTGAACTGCGACTAGATGGTATTGTTTGTTACTACAGTAAAAACCAAACACCAAAAATATTATCTACTGTGCAAAAAGACTTTACCTCGATAACTAACGATCTCTACAAATGGATACCATCACCAAAACCGGAAGAACCAATGTACTTAGTAGTTTGTAGCGGTGGAGGTGGTGGTTGGGCTGTTAATGCTTATTTACCCAAAGAAACAGGTACCATCTCGACCAGTCCAGAAGGAATGCGTAGCATTTTTGCCCACGAACAGGCACATACAATGTCTGGCCCTGGAGGAATGATTGCCAATCATCCTTTTGGTGGAAACCAGGGAGAAGAACATGCTGGTTGGTTTCAAGGAAAAATTGATGCCAAATATAATACGATTTTGGGGCCAAACCGGCAGTGTGATCAAGTATTTTTGCCCGACTATAGTTCTGCTGAAACAAATCCTGAACGGATTTTCAGAGCTGAAAATCTCCAGAATTGGCGAGAAGGTTGGGATCGATTAATGATTTGGTATGTTTGGCAGAAGTTAGATGATTGTTATGGACCAATCTGGTACCCACGCTGGCGCTGGGTCCAAGCAAAACGTTGGATGGATACTCCTGATCGAAAATTAAGTTGGGATGACTCGATAGAGGATCTATCCATTGCTGTCGGTGAAGATTTATTCCCATTTTTTGTCAGTACAGGTAAAAAACTTAATCGAACACGATGTACATCCGTCGAATTTCAGAACGAAACATTAAATTTGGCCATTTCTCCGTTGAAAGCAACACCGCCAGGCAACGCATGTCTAGGTAATATCAAAGATTTTACCAAACCAATCAGGTCTTGAAGTAACAGAGTAGCTCATATTATTCTTGACTATCAAATTGACCAATATTTCCATAAGTCTGCGGGGATTTCATATCGCATTTTCTCTTTTTCTTTGTAAAACCAACGTGCAAAGACCCCAAATCGTGGTAGTTGACGGACATTAGCTGATCCTGTATGGCAGAGGAAACAGTGCCAGAATATAACATCACCAGCTTGAGCTGTAAATTGACAAGGATCTTCTGGCGATCGGTCGGAGAAAATTTCCCATCCCCAACCTTCTTTATTTCGAAAACTGCCGTCTATATGAGTCGGATGATCCAAGAAATATTCATGTGTACTTAGGTGGCTTTTTGGCCAGTAGACAAAAGCCCCCCCCTTAGATTCGACATTATACATGTAAGTAGTAGCACCCAACATGAATCCACCGCTCCATCCGTTTGGGCCGTATCCATCTATATGACCATCATTTGGCAGTTTCCACTGGTGTTCGTTTTCTTCTTGTGGCCAATGCGCTAAAACTCCGCCACCACCACCGTTGAATAGACCACCCCCTAATTGATCTACTACCTGACGCACTTGTGGTAGTTGCCCAAAAATTTGGTTTTCAGGCTCAACCTTAAATCCATCAATTACGTATGAATTCGGCCAACCATTGGGATCAGACAAGTCAGCTTTTAGATGCCGCCAAATTTGGTCGCGCCAATTTTCAATAGTCTCAACTCCAATGAAGTTCTTAAGAATTACGTAACCATTAAGCTTAAAGAAATCTACTTGTTCAGGGGTTAATATTTTTTTATTCATATCTATACTCCTATTTCATCTTGTACGCACAGTTGTTTAGAAACAAATAGTCTTTTCGAGAGCCATGGATTCGGCCGAAGAATAATGCCTGAATCCGAGCGTGAATATCAGTTTTGTTTACTTAGTCTTTCGCCAACGATGTGGTTGTACCCCCCGACTCTTTTCCAAAGCTTGAATCCACATCTGTTGCCAAGTATTATAATCATTTAAGACCGAGTGTGGAGAAGATTCACTGTATACCACAAAATTAGGATGAAAAGGGCGACCAGTTGGTGTTCCTGTTTTTTGGTATCGAAGATCTACACTCCAACGGACAGTGTCACTTTGGTTGGGTGTTGATCGGTGTGGTATCTCTTTATTCAAGAGTAGAAGGCCACCCTTTTGCATCGGTAATGTTAATATTGTTTGGTCGGGCAACTGTTCATCAACAATGGTTGTACCGACACCAACCTGAGAATGATGTCGTAACAGTCCTTGTTTTTGTAAACTAGGAATAATCTGTAAGCACCCATTTTCTTCAGTTGCCTGAACCAATGGGAACCAAACCGTTAGGATAAAGTAGGGATCAGCCTCTGGCCAAGTTACACCAGCATCTTGATGCCAAGGTGCTACATGTGCATCACTTCCATCTGGCGCCAAGCCTGTGGGTAACTTAGCACGGATATGTTGGATCGGGCTACAAGTTATCTCTGGCCCAATAATACTAGAGACGATCTTCATTAAGTTTGGATTTTTCAAAAATTGGAAAGATGCTTTTCCCCTTAGGTACATGATGTCTAACTCAGAGTAAATTTCGTTGTTTTCTCTACAAATAGAAACTAGCCTCTGTTCAAAAGGTTGATGGCTATAAAGCTGCGATATTTTATCTTCCGACAGAAGTTGGTGTGCACGCCAATCAATGTACGCTTCGTATTCATCGATGATAGGATCTAGATCTTGGTCAGTTAGTGCATCTTCCAATAGTAAAAAACCACTCTCCTGAAATTGTAGTAGTTGAGCCTGATTCAGAGACATAATAAACCAGAACTAAATTGTTCCGACCTCCAAAAGTGTTATAGATTTGATAAGGGAAACCTGACTTATGGTTAACCATTATAGGATTATTGGCCCAAAAATCCAATGTACTTCCAACATAGAAGTATTTACAATCTCATTTTTATTTAGACTTTGACAGTCATAAAGGATATCAGCATGAATAGCCAAAATACTTCCGTCCACAAGTTTATCTCTGCATATCAACAAACACCAAAAGAAAGCTTGTTATGCCAGTTGCTGCAAGATCTAGTTCGAATTCCTACTGTTAACCCTCCAGGTGCTAACTACTCAGAAATGGTTGATTTTTTGGCCAATTTATCCGGCAGTCTAGGTTTGGAGGTTGAAAAACACCAAGTAAATGCATCAGATGCTATTCAGATCGTTCCACATGCAAATGATTATCCACGGTTTAATCTAATTGCCAGATGGAATGTAGGAGCAAAAAAAACAATTCATTTTAATTCTCACTACGACGTAGTACCAGCTGGAGAAGGTTGGAGCCAACCTCCATTCGAACCTTGGATTGATGGAGATTGGTTGTATGGCCGAGGGGCAGATGATATGAAGGATTCGATTGCAGCCACTTTGTTTGCAATCCAAGCTTTAAAAGAAAATAATCTTAGACCAATGCACAATATTGAATGTTCATTTACCTGTGACGAAGAAATCGGAGGAGATCTTGGTACTGGCCAAATTATCAAAAAAGGCTTGATAAACGGAGATTATATGGTCAATTGTGAAGGGGGAAGCAAACAAGAAATCGGTTGTGGCCATAACGGAATCATTTGGGGGAAAGTATTCGTTCATGGTAAACCTGCACATGGTTCTCGTCCTCAAGATGGGATTAATGCCTTTGAAAAAATGGTAGAATTAATTTGTCTAATGAAAGAGAAATTAAGTATCCAATTACTTGAAGCCAGTCGAACTTTTGTTACACCATCCCAAGTGAAACGGTTTCCAACTATCAATTTAGGTGGTGTATTTCATGGCCCTACTAGTGGTAAAGTTAATACGGTACCCGATTATGCATGTTTTTCCTTTGATCGTCGCGTTACACCCAATGAGACCATCGAAGCAGTATCTGCGGATATTCACTCTTTAATTGAAGCAGCTAACAATAACATTCCAGATCTGAAAGCTGAACTACAAGTAGATTTAGCTATCTCACCTTGCTATGTACAAATCGATAATCCTTTTATAAAATCTTTCGAAGAAATTGTTAAAAAAAATACAGGAGAGTCAACGAATTTTCAAACGACATCAGGGTTCACTGATCTACATTTTCTTGTCAGAAATGGGAAGCCGGGTCTAGGTTATGGTCCTTGGGGACAAAATGCTCATGGTATTGACGAACGAGTTAGTATTTCCAGTTTAATTCAAACAACTAAAATTTACGCCGAATTAATGTTAACTCCTGAATTTGGATAAACCTAGGTTAAACAAAATAAAGGTTCATATAGATAATCTGATTAGTGAAGAAGTTTTTCGAGTGTCTCAAAAAGGAACGTTTCCCAGAATGAGTGAAATGATGTACGATATTTTAGAAAAAGTAGAGTTGGAAGATGGAACTTTGGTAGAGGTTTTGCAATTTTCTGAGTTAAATGGATCAGCTGATGTAAGCGTAGCAAACACTCTTTACTTTGCATTCAATAGTGGTATGCGCCTAAAGATGATCCGAATAACTTAATATAATTCTTTTGCGCGAATAGAACCAAGTTCTTTATATTTCATGAAAGGTAATCTAGAAAACAAAACTTCTACTAGTGGAGGTATTCTCAAGGGATTGGGAAGAAAAGTCTTATCTGGAGAATCGTTATTTATAAATGAAATTCACCAAACAGGACAAATTTATTTAGAACCTTCTTTTGGTTATTTCTTTATCTGTGAATTAGAGAGATAAAGGAATGTTTTATGCTAGTACGCGAGATCTAAATTTTTCAAGTACTTTACAAAAAAATATATCTGTTGGGGTATTTGGCGGAGAGGGATTATTCCAAACCCAAGTCAAAGGAAGTGGAGTTGTTGTTTTATATTCACCAGTTCTAGCAAATGAGGTTCAAAAAATAGAGCTAGATAACGAAAAGTTGAGTGTTGACGGAAATTTCGCTTTACTCCGAACGGCAGAAATCGATTTTAAAGCGGAAAAAGTAGTAAGACCTGGATTGGGACTGCTGTTTCTGGGGAAGGTCTGTTGCAAACTTTTTAGGAACGGTTTGGTTAGCCTCAACTCAGGGGATTTATCAGTTGCTATCGACTCCACGAGGGCTACACAAACTTTCTCTTCCACCAGGATCCGTGGGATTAAGCGAAGATACATAAGATATTTAATCGAGCCGTAAACACTGCAATCCGAAGTGGTTGTTGTGCAGGAAAAATTGGAACCGTAAACCTAAAATGTTCGATGATTTAAAAATATAAATATATATTTGCCGAAAAAAGATCTTTCTAGATAACCAAAAGTATGATTATTTGCTCCTAAAACCAGGAATATATTATAGATTTCATTAGAGAGGATAGTTAGTTACCCAAACAACTGAAGTCTCTGTTAGTAGTAGAACTCAGTTTTTGTAAATACGATTTTCCTTATTTCACAAAGAATAATATTGATATGTTGTATTGATACTAATATATCTGCTTTTCATCCTACCGGACCATATTTCTTTTTTTAGTCGGTCCATACCTATTTTTTTTCGGTAGCGTATCTTTGCAAATTATATCTGATTAAAAACTTGTTCGTTAACACTAAGCCCACAGCCATCAAAACATCTAAGAAGACGAATTTGGGAGAATCACCCAAGAAACCGTCGTTTAAACCTGGTATCAGTCCAATTATTAAAAGCCAAAAACTAGTTAATATCCAAACCAAACTGGCCCAAGCTTTCAAAATTACCACTTAAATGTTTCCCACCCTCATTTTTCCAGTCTTAAAACGCCACGTTTGTCCATATTGATGTGAAAAGGAATACGGTTTACAACCATTTTTTTACGATAATTTGTACCTATTCAGAAGATCCATATTCAACTCGAATCCAATTCCCGGCCTATTGGGTACAGTAACATAGCCATCTGAATCAGGAACCATCCGTGGTATAAACATTTCGGCCCTTAGAGGATCAACCGCTACCGGATAGTACTCCAAAAATTCTCCATGAGGAATTCCTGCAGCAAGTGGGAGTTGAAGTTCTTGACAACCATGTGGAGCTATCGATATTCCTCTTTCTTCGGCTAGGTTCGATATGTCCTTAGCAATATCGTATCCCGCGCAAATAGCAACATCAACATTTAGAATGTCAGCGCCTTGATTATCAAGTAAAGTTTCGAAATGAGCAAAATGATAACCGTTTTCTCCAGTAGCAATTTTCACGTTTGAATGCTTTCTTAAAAGACCATGTTGCTTGTAAAAATGTATTGGCATAGGCTCTTCGAACCAATAGACACCAAATTTCTCTAGCTCGTTAGCAAAATCCAATGATTGGTTTAGATCTAGAGCACAATTGGCATCAACCATCAAAACTACATTGTCTCCAATAGCCTTCCTAACTGCTTCGACCCTCATCAAGTCTCCCCTTAATCCTTCCCTTGGTGCACCGATTTTAATTTTCACAGCACCGGCGTTCATCTCATTAACATTAAATAACGCCTCATCTTGAAGTTCTTGTAGTCCTTTACCCTCCGCATAATATCCACCGGCAATGTATGTTTTAATACGGTTTTGAGAACCACCTAATAGTTGGTGAATTGATTTCCCTAGCGCCTTACCCTTGATATCCCAACAAGCAATATTTATTGCTGCTAGAACTTGAGTATTTATACCACCTGGTCCTAGTATTTTTATGTGTTTCTCTCCTAGATCTTCCGTTATTTTCCTCGTTTCAGTTGGATCCCTACCAATCAAAAAGTTACGAAAATAGTCTACGAAAGGAGGAAAAATGTTTAGGGGCCTTTCGGCAGCGGTTCCTCCATTCCATCCAAATCCATCTATACCTTGATCGGTCTTAACCGTAATTTTATGCAGTCGACCGGGGCCATAAAAGTGTCCCCCATTCCAAATACCTGGCCTGTCCCATTCAAAAACTTCACTTATTATGTCAATAATTTCCATTAGAGTATAATCTCTCACTTCCTAAATTTAATGAGTACTTTCGAGGTATGGGTAATAAGCTATCACATTCGTTTTCTATTTAAAAATCTCTTGTATGGAATAGTGGGGAAAATGTCTATAATTTGATCTTTACTGAACTCTGAGTGAGTTTCTGTTAATATTGAGATTGAACACAGATGTTGTATCTGGTGGTTGAACCACTGGTTTTATTAGCTCAGCAGGCGCTTCCTAGTCTTTCTCCTGTCGTATAATAAGTGGAGTTTATTGAGACTTAGAGCAGTTTGCTGGATCTGGAACTCACGCTCAACTGTCTTAGTCTCATATTCCTCGACCTTCTCAGTCTGATGAAAGACTATCAGGGTAAATTCTCTACCCATCTCATGCTATCTACTCCCATCCTTCCTCGGTTTACAACCCTTTACCAACCCATTCAGTCTAGGCCATATAACATATACCATTGGGTAATCGTCAGTCAGTGAATAATTAGCAACTTCATTTCATCAATTAGGATTATTAGGTCACCAATCATACCCATTATGGCCTGATCTTTTTGCCAAAAAATTTCCTTAGCCTTAACGTTTATTAGTTCTTCAATATTAGAAACAACTAGTAATTTTTGCTCCTGAGCATAAACAGAAAAGACCAACAAGAATAAAAAACAATAACTAATCCTTTTAGTCATAATAACCTCAACTAACCGTACCTTTTGTTACTACCGGCGCCGTTGGCATCCCGCCAGTGGTAATAACTTCCTTTGTTTTGTTTTTAGTTTAGTAAGGACTAGATACAAATAGAATCAAAATGGATAGTTAAAAACTGAGAATCGTCAACGTCTGATAATGTCCTCTTATCGGACATTGTGTCAGGCTACCCTCGGTTTGTGACAGTTTCTAGACGTTCTTGTTTTCTTCCTCTTGATTTCTGTTATTTTTTGCCA
>JACLAC010024682.1_pt1 | contig 34374 bp, 32 predicted proteins | sample 8027881 | NCBI WGS metagenome assembly JACLAC01 (sample SAMN15725517, study PRJNA655200) | protist metagenome | isolation source: fluorescence activated cell sorting (FACS) single amplified genomes of... | place: Spain: Blaines Bay Microbial Observatory, Mediterranean Sea | collected 2016-01-19 | reverse complement strand
AACTTCCTGTGATCAGTGAGAAATCAGATCCTTTGCCTACCGCTAGAACCTTGGAGGAGATCAATGCCGCAGGCGATTGAGTGACATGGAAAGATTTGTTCAAGTCTCTGTGTTGTCAGAATCTAAGGTCTGGACTCAGAAAGGTAAACTTACAGTGGATCAGATGCCAAGGCTGAGCGATGTTTTGTTGGCAGGAAATTCAATCCTAAAGTATCAAATTAATCTAGAATGGGAAAAAGAACAGGTGAGCTGTTACGGGAATCTTGCAGGAACATTGTCAATTTCTTGTGATCGTTGTGGTCAATCCCTGAAATTTGATGTGGATGAAGAATTCACCTTCAAAATGCTTCCCGAAACAAATCTGGAATCACAAAACGGCAAAGAAATATTATTAGAAGATGAAGATTTGGATATCGATTTCTACAGAGATGACCGAATTGATTGGCAAGGTATTCTAGAAGATCAGGCAATATTATCCCTTCCGATTAGGAACTTGTGTGAGGAGCAGGGACAACCAGCCTGCGAAATTCCATTAAATTCACACGGAATCAAAAATCTGAATACAGAGAATCCATTTGCCAGCCTAATCAAGCCGGGTTGGCAAAATAATTGACCAGCCCCTCAAATACATGGAGCAATTATGGCAGTCCCAAAACGAAAAATTTCTAGAAGCAGACGTAATAACCGTAGAGGTCATGTCAACGTCACAGTTCCCGCTCTTTCCAGTTGTACCAATTGTGGTGAGATGACACGTCCCCATCGAGTTTGCCAGCATTGCGGATACTTTAAAGGTGTCCAAATTATGGAAGTTAAACAGCAGTTTTAATCATCATTTAAATCCTCCGAGGGGATGTCCATCCTCTCATCCAACCCACCATCTTGTACAAGCATGCCAGTAGCGGTTGATGCGATGGGGGGAGATTCCCCGTTATCCATCCAGTTGGAGGGAGCCGTACGAGCTGCCAACGAATTGGGCATAGAAGTAGTTCTTGTCGGTCATGAATCGCAGATCAAGGACCGACTCAAAAACGTGCCACATTCAGCTAACAAAGTGCGTATTGTCCACTGTGAAGAGATGGTGGAAATGCATGAATCCCCAAGTCAAGCATTGCGGCAAAAAAAAGATTCTTCAATCCGTGTTGCAATGGATCTGCACAAGTGTGGAGAAGTTGACGCTGTCGTGAGTGCTGGCAATACTGGAGCTGCTATGGCCACTGCCAAATTTGTTCTAAAATCTATTCCAAAAATAGATCGACCTGCTATTGCTACCCTCATGCCGAGCACACAACGCAACCATCCCTTCGTAATTTTAGATATTGGTGCCAATACTGATTGCAAACCAGAGTATTTATTGCAATTTGCGCTGATGGGGGGAGCTTATGCTCAAACGATGCTGAACATTGATAATCCACGAGTAGCTCTTCTCAATAATGGTGAAGAAGAAGGTAAGGGTAATCAAAACCTTAAGGAGACTTATCCGCTGCTCAAAAAGAGCACTCTAAATTTTTATGGGAACATCGAAGGCAAGTTGATGTACCAATCCGAAGTGGATGTGGTGGTATGTGATGGCTTTGTGGGAAATATCACTCTGAAAGTGGCAGAGGGAACATTTGATTTTGTAAGGCAGGTTCTCAAGGAAGAAATTGAGAAGTCTTGGGTGGCAAAGTTAGGATATTTGCTGATGAAGAGGCCGTTCAAGACTTTGAGGGAGAGGGGAGATTACACTGAGATTGGGGGAGCCCCGCTTCTCGGAGTCCAGGGTACAGTTGTCATCTGTCACGGTAGTTCCAAGCCTTACTCAATTAGAAATGCAATTCGCCATGCTGATAACTGTGCAAGTATGAAATTGAACGATAAAATTTCCTCCCTTGTTCTAGACAATCAGAATCTGCTTTTGCCAAGTAACAAAACTACCCCAATGGTTGCGACCGGATAAATCCTCAATTTTGTTGCAGGTGCATTTTCAATTGCTCCTGTATAAATTCTTCGCATAGGTCCCAGTGCATGTTTTCTCGCTTTAGCCTTTCGTACAAATTAAAGAGAATCTGAAACTGGTCCATCAAGGTGATCCCTTGATTGGTGATGTCTTGTGGCAAAAGTCGGTGGCGCAGTAAACTTAGAGTGTAAACTGTCTCTTGGTAGGAATTTTTACTCAGCAGTTTCTCATCATAATCGTGCATCAGGTAACAAAATAGGAAAAAGCCTTCATCATCTAACTCCCGGGCCCATTGCCATGATTGATCCTGAAATTCATGCTTACCAAGAAACTCATCCCTAGCTTGATGAATCATCCCATAAAATTCGTCTTCTTCCTGCATTATTGCTCAGTTCGATTCAGCTGTAATAGGGATTTGATCCACTATCATGATCGGTTGCATCATGGATGGCAACGATATCGGGTACACTCTCTTTCATCATTACTTCTACGCCTTGCTTAAGAGTTACGTCCACCATTCCACATCCTTGGCATCCGCCTCCAAAGCGCAAGAATACCTCACTATTTTCAATCCTACTGAGACTGACGACACCTCCATGGGAAGCAACCATAGGATTGACTTGTTCATCCAAAACTTGACGCACTCGCTCTTCGAAATTTCCACGTAGCTTTCCAATACCTAAACCTTCATTAACTACCTCAATCTCTCCAGTGACTTCGTCGATTTGGATTTCGGTACCTTCAAGAAAAGGCAGTAATGAAAAGTCCATCCAGAAGACAATTCCTTCCTTCTCGAAACGTTGCATTTGCCCGGTATCGTCGTCTTTCAATGGTCGAAGTGCATAGACGCCTTTAGTCGGTGATTTTGGTTCGACAGTTAACAGCCATCCATCTGCAGCGTTCTCGTGCTGAGATTGTAATTTTTTCAAAGCATCAGAGCTAGTGGTGAAAAATGACTCATCCACTTGTTCATATAGATCCAAGAAGCGATCCACATAATAGAAGGTATCAAAGCCATTATCGTAGAGAATTTCAGCTGCTGTTAGTGTTTCTCCTTGTCCTCCACCATAGAGTAAGATATCTCCAGTGAACGGCATTTGGTATATCGAATTTTCGAAGTGCTCAAGGGGAAGATTATGAGCACCAGGTAAATGAGAAATTTCATAATCTGCTGCATCCCGAAGATCAAATAAGTAAACTCGCTTCGCAGTACGGCGTTTTGCGAAAAAATCCTTGACACTCAGTTGATAATTTTCAGGATGGAATAACTCATCTTCAGTACTTGAAAGATCCTTGAATTTGAACATGGATCACCTGTTGAGGAAGGTTGCTAATGAATTAAGAATATCCCAAGGGGTGTTTGCTGTCAATTTGAGCTGGTTGACATGTTGAAAGATTCTTGGGGTTATAAAAAAGCCTAAATATTCTGAGTTATCTTTTTCATCTTTGCCAAATATGAGGGGGTATGGAAAAGATAGACACTACGTGTCCCTAACGGAGTCTGAAATCTTCGGCAACAACTTATTCAAGAACTTAGTCAGGGCGAGAAATCATCTCCGATTAAAGCAAGGTTATTGGTAGGTTGAAGACGTTGAGGAAATGGCAACCCTACCCAAAACGAACATATGATTAATGGTGAGCCAAAGATGGGCCAGAGATACTCCAAGTAACCCTGATTCCCTGTTGTTTTAGGCATTACTCAAAAATGTTTTGGTAGGTTTGGTGTTGGTTACAGAGGTGTTTTCAGAGATCTCTTGCAGAAGTGCCTGTAGAGGATGCATCGGGCGGAAGCCAGAGAAACGCTTCACTTGAGAACGACAAGAATATCCTGTTGCAAGAATTGTGGCCTGTTGAGTTAATTCGTTGGGCATGTGGTGCTGCCAACTCATTTTGAAAATACCTCTTGATTCTTCGTAGTGTTCCTTCTCGTGGCCATAAGTGCCAGCCATCCCACAACATCCTGTTGCCTCAAGTTTCAGATCGAGACCAAGAGCCTTGAACACATTTTGCCATTGTTGTTGGGACTTAAGAGCAAGAGTCTTCTCTGAGCAATGACCAAGTAGACGGTAGCTTCGCAGTGGTTCTAAAATCTGGTTTGAACGCAATTGATCAGTCTGCTGCACTAACCATTCTTGAGGCAGCAGTATGTCAACTGGTAACTGCTTTATTCCTAATGACTTGGGGTATTCGTCTCGGTAAGTTAAAACCATGCTTGGTTCAATCCCAACGATTGGAACTCCCAAAGTGGCTAGTGTTTGGAGCCATTCGGAATTCTTTCGAACCAACGGATCAAACCAATTGAGCAATCCCTTTATATGTAGTGGTTTACCATTTGGACGAAATGGAGCCACACAGACACGGTAGCCTAAGCTTTGAAGTAATTTTACAAAATGAATGACTAATGGCGCTTCGTAGAAAGAGGTAAAAGCATCTTGCAAGAGGATAACAGAGCTTTGATTTAGGTCGTTGGGTAACTTGCTAAGTTCTTCAATGGTGAGCAACCCTTCCACTTTTTTGAGTTGATTAGCTAGGTTGGGAGTGCTCAGAGCTGGAGCATCAATGAGTCCCACCAGTTGTTTCAATGCTTTTGTCGACAGAGCGTTACCCAACAAAGCATTCCCAAAACGAGGAATCTTGGAGAGGATTTGCCCACTCCATTCAGTAGTCCCAACGAGGTAATCTCGCAATGGGCGCAGATATCTACCATAATATTCGTGCAAAAATTTAGAACGAAACTCTGGGACATCCACATGCACCGGACACTGAGATGCGCAGGCTTTACAAGCAAGACATCCTGACATTGCTTCGAAGACTTCATGTGAGTAGTCGTATTCTTTAGCCTTCTTGGCGGAATTTAAAAACTTTGCAGCCCGCCCTCCGGAGGATCTAACCTCTTCGGGGTCTCCAGCCAAGCTCAACTGCCGAAGCCACTCTCTCATGATTCCTGCCCGACCCTTTGGTGAGTGAATCCGATCACGAGTAATTTTGGATGAGGGGCACATCACGTGGTTTGGATCATAATGGAAACAGGCTCCATTACCATTGCAGCTGATGGTGACTGCAAACTCCTCCTGCCAATTGGAGTGAATTTGACGATCTCGATGACCTCGAAGTGGTGCTTCTACAGAAACCGTTTGTTCTTTGGATTCAAGAGGCGTGACGATCTTACCGGGATTTAATTGATTGAATGGATCAAATACTTGTTTGATCTTGCGTAACTCCTGATAGAGGTCCGAACCAAAGTGCTCTTCTGTATATTCAGTACGGAATCCTCTACCATGCTCCGCCCACATCACACCACCATATTTGCGGACTAATTGACATACACCATCTGAAATTTTACGAACAATTTCTTCATCTTCGGTGGTCTTTAAGTCCAGCGCAGGCCTAACATGTAAACAGCCCACATCCACATGACCAAACATGGCGTATTCAAGCCCAAAACTTTCCAACAAGTCACGAAATTCACGAATGTAAGCAGCCAAGTTTTCTGGAGGGACCGCGGTATCTTCAACAAAAGGAATAGGCTTCCGTCGTCCTTTGGTATTTCCCAGAAGGCCCACCCCCTTCTTTCTTAAATTCCAAAGATCTCTGATTTCTTCTGGGATTTCAGTTCGATAAAAGCCCGTAGCTTCCCCAGATATCTTTTTTCTTTCGTGGATTATTTGCGCAAGTTGATCAACCTTTGCTCTCACTTCAGATTTTTCATTGCCTGAGAATTCAACCAAGTTGATTGTACGGGTTGGGCGAAGCCCTTCATCGGCTACAAAATCTTTAACTCTATGGTAAATTTCATCTTCCCGAGCAAGGTCCAAGATTTTTTCATCAACTGTTTCAATTGCAGTGGGATCAGATTTGACAAGAATTTCTGCGGCTTGCAATGCATCGTCAAAACTCTCGTACTTGACAACAATTAATTCCTGAAAGGCAGGAAGGGGTGTCAATTTTAGCTTTGCTTCATGGACCAACACCAGAGTCCCCTCGGATCCAGCAAGCAAATAATTTAGATTAAAAAACGACTGCTGATCCTTGCCGTAGACACCAGCTAAATTGTAGCCCGTCATGAACCGGCTCATTTTAGGAAAAATCTCTTTGATCAGTTCTGCTTGGCGACAAACAATTTCGTCCACAACGCGATAAACTTCCCCAGTTCTGCCAGAAGCTTCCTTCCAGAAAGTCAACTCTTTTTGACTGAGAGGAACTGAGTGTAACTCCTCTCCACTAGAGAGAAGACAAGAGAGCTCAAGCAAGTGATCACTTGTTCGTCCGTAAACTCGCGAGCCTTTTCCACAAGCGTCTGTATTGATCATGCCTCCCAGAGTCGCTCGGCTACTGGGAGAAAGATTTGGTGCGAAGAAAACTCCATGGGGTCGAAGAAAATCGTTCAACTGATCCAGCACAACACCAGGGCCCACTTTGACCCATCCCTGTTCTAGGTTCAATTCTCTGATATCGTTCATATGGCGGGAACAATCAATCATGATCCCATCAGTCAATGATTGCCCGTTTGTCCCTGTTCCACCCCCTCGAGGAGCAAAACTTATATCCCAAAATTTCTCATGGGCGGCTAGCTTTAGTAAAATTTTCAGATCTGACTTGTCGATCGGAAATACGGCTGCCTGGGGAAGAATCTGGTAAATACTATTATCAGTGGATTGAACCAAACGAGTGCTATAATCAGAGCGAATCTCTCCTCGAAACCCTTGTTGGCCAAGAGTTTCCAGGAAAGCTAGATAACGACCTTGTGCTGGTTCTACCTGTGAAAGGCGAGGAATCATATTGACGATAGAAAATCTGAGAAAGTGAGTTCAGTTGTCGATTGAAACCAACTCTACATCGAAAATCAAAGTGGAGTGAGGGGGAATTAAATCACCGGTTCCATTGGCTCCATATCCTAATTTGGATGGGATTGCTAACTGCCATTTAGAACCGACGCTCATCAACTGTAAAGCCTCAGTCCAGCCAGGAATTACACGGTTTACAGGGATGTTTAGTGGCTCACCGCGGGCGTAAGAACTGTCAAAAACTTTGCCATTTACCAGTCGACCGATGTAATTGACCACTACTCTGTCTTGTAGTTTGGGTTTGGCTCCAGTGCCCTTTTCAACAATCTGGTATTGAAGGCCACTGGCAGTAACGGTTGTCTCTGATTTGGCGGCATTCTCTTTCAGATAAGCCTGACCTTCATCAATAACGGCTTGAGCAGTAGAAGCTCGAGCCTGTTTTTCTTCTTCGCTGGGAAACATATCACTAAAAATATAGTTAAAAACCAAAAAACCACCCAAGCCCATCATCAGGAAGGCAGTTACTAAGCTATGCTTTTTCTTGGGAGGTTCCGTAACTTCTGTTGTTTCGGTCATGGTTTGGTAAAGGTGGAACGGAAATTACAGGTCACTTAAGAGAGCAGTAGCAGCACGACGGCCTGATCGCATTGCACCCTGTAGGGATGAATGCTCGCGGTGATCTCCGCATATGAATAACCGCTCATTGACTTTGACGGTTTTTTCAGTGAATTGCAACGCAGGGGGTCTTTGTTGTGGTAGAGCTTGAAGCAGTTCGTAGCAGCGGATCAGTCGCCAGTTGTCAGTTATTTTTCCAAACCAATCCAACAATTGATCACGGACTGCTTTCTCCAATTCTTGCTGATTTTCAAAACGTTGCAGGACGGAAACAGATACTAAGTCCTTGCCGTCTGGCGCATAACTTCTGCTCACACGGCTGTTGACCACCAATTGATTAATTGGGCCGACTCCATCACCATTTAGCATTAGAATAGGATGCTCAGTGTGAGGAACTTCATTAGCCTCAAAATATAGGCAATATGTCGATTGAAATTCTGGAGGGCTAGTGCGTCCCATCAGTCGATATGCTTCAGGAGCAGATGAAGCAATCACTACAGCGGAGCCTTCGACATCCTCCCCACTGCCAAGAGTTATGCTTTGGCCTTCAATTTTCTGAACCGGACTCTCGAGTTCAATCGTACCTTTAGGTAAGTCTCGAGCTAACTGATCTGGTACGGCTTGCATGCCCTGAGCAGGAAGTGTCACCCTTCCGGATGCAAAGGTTTTATAGGTGAATTCAAGCATCCGACTAGATGTTTCTAGCTTCGGATCCAAAAACACACCGGCAAAAAAAGGCCTAAGGAAGGCATCTATGAATTTTTTTGAGAAACCAGCTTTTTCAAGGTACTCACGAGTTTGAATTTCTGGCTTTGAAAAGATCTCATGCAAGCTCATCGATGAAAGCTGGCTGCGCCAACGCATCAACTTTAGCCCATCACCAATTGAACTGAGCTTGGATCGGAGGGTCCATGGAAGATGATGAGGCTTTCGAAAAGGATCAGCCATCAGGTGAAAATCACCACACCATCTAACTAAGGCTCCTGGGTAGAAAGCCTTCAGTTGGAGCCCTCGGTACCTCAACATTCTGCGAGCTTCAGAATATTCGGTCAAGAAAACTTGGAAGCCACGATCTAACAAAAAACCATCCACTTTATCGGTTCGGACGCGCCCACCAATTCCATCAGAAGCCTCAAATATTCGAACCTTCCGGCCAGCTTGGTGTAAATGGATCGCACAGCAAAGGCCCGCAATTCCAGCGCCAACAATCAGGACAGGTTGTTCTTCCATGGATGCAAACTTTGAAAAAATTAGATTTGGAAAAACAATCAAAGTTAACGAAAATCAGTACTCTTGCAAGCGGTTTCCCTGAAGAAGCATCCTGTCAACAAGTTCCGATTATTCTGTATCACCAGAATGCCATTTAGGACATAACTTGCGAAAATTACACAGAGTACACTGCGTCATGTCCTCTGTAAAACCGAAATCACTCTCGTCAGCTTGATTTTGTTCTGGTCTACTCAGTAAGGTTAACATTTTCTTAATTGAGTCTGTGACATAGTTTTGAACTCCTTCGAGGTCTAGAGATTTGCCTTCGTATTCCCTAGTTTTTCCAGTTGTCAGAAAGACTTCTTTTAAAAGAATTTGGTTAGGTTGGATTCCCCATTTCTCTGATGCGTACATCGCATAAATACCCATCTGCAGTGAATGGTCTGCTTTTTCTGATTTGCCAGTTTTCCAATCCAGTAGAACGATTTGATTATCACTGCGATAACAGGCATCAAGAGAAACCCAAATTTTGCATCCATCGATTTGAAACGAATTCAACTCCTCAAGATCTAACCATTCGGAAGGGTCTAGATTTTTTAATTGATTGAGTATAGGAAGTTGATAAAAATTCTTCACGCAGATTTGAGCTTGATTGGCTAAGGTACGCCATTCCTCATTATTGACGGGCAGTTGGTATTCATGTTCAACCAACCCCATAAATCGCTTAGGCCGAACCCGATAATTTGCATCTCTTGAGTCTCTGTAATCCTGACGCAACCGATTTTGGAGACTTTCAGCGACGCTCTGATAGCTTGGGAGTGATTTTGATTTCCTTAGGTGCTGCAGAAGTTCCTCAAGAACTTTGTGAACCTTGACACCTATCCAGGCAAATCGATTATGAAGCTGTTTTAGTACGTATATTTCTCTGGTTCTGGAATCAGATTGCCAATCCCAACCTCCCCAAGAACCATAATAATGAAACCAGTAACGCCTAGGGCAACTTTGAAGCGTCTCATTTCGACTCTTTGACCAACTGAATTCATTACGCAATATTCCCATGGCTTTAGCATTTTTTGGAAGGGAAGATTTTAGATATGAAATGTTCTTTGCACATGCTGAGGATGACTCGACTGTCACTAATCTCAAAACAGTCTGACGAAGCCTTGGTTGAATTACAAGGGTTGAACTCCATCAAGTAAGCGCATCATGATGGAATTATATCTTATTAGAAGTAGTAAGACCGAAGAGTGGGAGAATGGGGTGCGGAAAGTGAGCTTTGCGTGTGATGACCCTGATATTCACGCATTTGCGTGGGTAGATCTACGAGAGCGCTTAAGCGGAATTCAAATCATTTTTCGTGAGAGAGTGTTCGAATGGGATAAATCATCTGGAGTCAGTCAGGGGGATACAAATCGTGAAGCTATTATGGAGACCTATGGTTATCAGAAGGGTGCTAGATCAATTCACAATCAAGTGCATAGCATTGGTCAATCAGACTTGGCTCTTTTGAAAACTTTACTGTTCCCAGGGGAATGGGATTTTTTAATAAAGAGTTGCTTCAATGTTTTGGAAAAGGGGAATTAGTCTTCACATACTTCTTCTTGCCACGGTTAACATCTTGAAGGCAGATTTCTTCAAATGGGATGTGGTAGTCTATGCGGAAGGTTACGGATTATCCCATCAAGTTTTTGTTGTTCGGGAAGCGGGAACTATCTGGAAACAGGGTGACTGGATTTGTGAAATAAGTGATTTCTGGACTACGATCACAAGTGAATTCCTTCTGGAAGGAAAGACCTTGAAGTGCAAACAGGGCGAGACGGAGCATTTGGTAACAGTCACTTGCGATTTGAATAACAGGAGTCGCCAACACAATTCCTTTAAAGAACAATTCTCCCTAACGAACGCTGGATTCCATTTGGAACCTGAAGATAAAATTAATTCTGCTTATCTCCGCCTTCGCTGCTACTACTAATTTTTTATCCTAGTTTCCGAGTGATCGCACAGATTTTGTCCTTCCTTTCGCTTCAGATATTTAAGAGTTCAACTGTCCGTGAACTATGGGCAAAAAATCATAGGGAGTTTGAGTTCAATACTGGACCCTGGACGCCCCTACAGAAACCTACTAAAGAATCCAAGCTGTGTTTGATCACTTCGGGAGGGCTTCATCTCAACACAGACCCCCCTTTTGATACGAGTGACTCCAACGGGGACCCCACCCTCCGTACAATTCCTTTAAACTCTGATCAAAATAAATGGAAGATCACTCATAATTACTATGATCATTCGGATGCGGAAAGAGATTGGAACCTGATTTTTCCTTTGGAGCGACTTCGTGAATTAAGAAATTTTGGAAAAATTGGTGCTCTTGCCAACAACCATTACTCTTTAATGGGACACATCACTGGTCCTCACCTACCAACATTACTTCATCAGACTGCAAGAGAACTGGCGGATCGCTTACGGGATGAACACACGGATTTGGCGCTTCTTGTACCAGCTTGAGGACTATGTAACCAGACGGTTGGTCTGGTACAAAGAAATTTAGAAGCAGCAGGAATCTCAACCGTGAGCATCACGATTATGCGAAGGATCTCGGAACGACTATTCCTACCGAGATCCTATCACCTTCGCTATCCCTTTGGGCACGCCCTTGGTGAAGTTGAAAATCGAAACCAGCAATTGCAGATTCTTGTGGATTGCCTGAATCTTTTAGAAAACGCTGAAAAACCTGGGACCATCATTGATGCCCCTTACCTCTGGAAACGCCACCAATTTGAGGAACTTTTCCCTTCATGAATTCTTCTCCACAAAAAGCAGTTCGACAGTTGGCCCGTGAAAGCCGTTGCACCAATTGGTATGGCCTTCGTGGTACCTCAAAAACCATGTTGCTATCCGAGGTGATCCGACAACTTTCCTCAATGATGGTTCTAATCGCTGAATCTTATGAGAAAGCCGAACAACTTCAGGAGGATCTAGAATGGTTTCTGGGCCAGGAAGGTGTTCACCTGTTTCCTCAGTGGGATACTCTGCCTTATGACAACTTTTCACCACATAGGGAACTTGTTGGGAGGAGGCTGTCGACTCTTGAGGCACTTTTATCTGGCAAAGTTCGTTGTTTGATCACGACGCCGCAGGCCCTCATGCAGAAACTGATGCCCAAAGAAGAGTTCATTAAAGCAAGGCGGCTGCTGGAAGTAGGTGACATTGTTTCAATGGAGAGTCTGCTGCGTATTCTGCCTGAGATGGGATATGTTCAGGTAGATCGGGTAGAGGAAACAGGGGAATTTAGTACACACGGAGAAATGATTGATCTCTTCTTAGCTGAATTTGAAAAGCCTATGCGACTTGGTTGGAGACAAGATCGCCTATACACGATTCAACATTTTCAAATTGATACCCAACTCACTGACACTGGTGAGTTAGAGTCTTTGATAATTCTGCCTGTGAAAGAAGTTCTGTACAGTGAGAAGCACCGCCAGTTTGCACGACAACAATTAACCAAATACCGTGATCAAGTTGCAGAGAATTTGCGGCAACACATGCGAAAACGTCTTCAGGATGCGCAGTTCTTCCCTGGCATGGAATCTTTAATTCCGTTGTTTTATGAGGATTTAGACACCCTTTTGGATTACCTGCCAGAAGATATGTATATCGTCATGGATGAAGCGTCCAAAATTGCTGATCGCGCGAAACACTTCTACGATGAAGTATTTATGGAATATGAGATGAGTGTGCAGCAGGGCAATCTTACAGTACCTCCAGAGGCAATGTATATAGACCACAGACAGTTTCAGACAGAGATGGACCAGCGTGTTCGATTACGGTGTTTTCAGCAGCGTAAGAATGAAGATGATGAGTTGTTTGTCGGGCCATCAACTTTGTTCAATACAATTGATAATCGGGGTTTGCGTCAGAGCTTTGAAAAGGCTGGGGCTGTGTCTGCAGTTGGACATGTAATCAAATTAATGCATGAGTGGCGTTCTCAGGGTGCTCCGATTTTCCTAAATGCCAAGAGCCAAACGGCTGCAGATCATTTAAGTCAACTCCTTGGTGATCTGGGAATTGAAGCTATGGTGCCCAAAGGGGAACTGGATTCAAAGACTTTCCCGTGGCTTCAATGGATAGACTCAAAGAATGAACCAGTAAATCATCAGGGTACTTTACCAATATTTATTGGGCCCCTTTCTGCAGGATTCTGCTGGATAGAGGGGTCAGGTCAACCTGCTTTTGCCTTATTGACGGAAGAGGAGATTTTTGGTGAGAAGAACCGGCAGAGACGCTTAAATCGAGCCCAAATTCAAGTGGTGGGCAACTCTCTAGAGGATCTTAATGAGGAAGACCATGTTGTACATCTAGATTACGGGATTGGACGGTATATGGGTTTGACCAAAATACCAGTGGGCAAATCTGATTCTGATTTTATGGTCTTGGAATATGCTCGAAATGAGAAAGTTTATGTTCCTGTCCAGAAATTTCATTTGGTTCAGAAATATGTCAACGCAGATGGTCATTCTCCCAAATTAAATAAGCTCGGAGACAAAGCATGGATAAAGACGCGCAGCAAGGTCGCTAAAGCTGTAGAAGATATTGCAGAAGAATTAACGGAAATCTACGCTGCTCGTAAAGCTAGGAAGGGGTTCTCTTTTCCAAAAGACGACGCTGAAATGCAAGAATTTGAATTAAGCTTTCCTTATGAAGAAACTCCTGATCAGAATGAAGTGATTGGACATGTGAAGTTGGATATGGAATCTGAACTGCCAATGGACCGCTTGATCTGCGGAGATGTGGGCTTTGGTAAGACCGAAGTTGCGATGAGAGCTACTTTCAAGGCGATTTGTGCCGGAAAGCAAGTGGCTATATTGGTTCCCACTACAATTTTAGCCCAACAACATCATGTCTCTTTTTCAAAAAGATTCGAATCCTCGGCTGCTAAAGTTGAGGTAATTAGCCGATTTAGAAGTCTAGGTGAACAGAAGGAGATACTGCGGGGACTTCGGAAAGGCATGGTAGATATTTTAATTGGTACCCATCGACTGCTTTCAAAGGATGTAGAGTTTAAAGATTTGGGGTTGTTGGTTGTGGATGAAGAACAACGTTTTGGGGTCAAGCACAAGGAAAGAATCAAGCAGTTTAGGGCTGAAGTGGATGTGTTAACCATGTCTGCAACACCGATTCCCAGAACTCTTCATATGTCTCTGACTGGTATCAGGGATCTGAGTATCATCAATACGGCTCCAGCTGATCGAATGGCCGTGCGGACCAGACTTCTGAAATCAAATGACTATATTATTCAAGAAGCGGTCAGTAGAGAGATTCGTCGAGGCGGTCAGATTTATGTTGTACATAATCGAGTCGAGTCAATATTTCAGTATGGTAATTATTTAAAAGATATCCTGCCCAATGTTCGTATTGGTGTAGGTCACGGACAGATGGGAGAGAGTCAACTGGAACGCTTGATGCTCGACTTTATGGATGGGCAGTATGACGTATTGATCGCTACGACAATCATTGAGTCTGGCCTTGATATTCCAAGAGCAAATACAATCATTATTAATAACGCTGATCAATTTGGGCTGTCTCAGCTTTATCAGCTGCGTGGAAGAGTGGGACGGAGTAATGTACAAGCTTATGCATATTTACTCGTTCCTCAGGAGAAGATACTATCTAACGTGGCTCAGGAGAGACTAAAGGTTTTGCAGGAACTCAATGATTTGGGGGCTGGCTTTAAGGTCGCTTCCAGAGACTTGGAACTTAGAGGTGCTGGAAATTTACTTGGATCGGAACAATCTGGCCACATTGCAAGCGTTGGGCTTGAACTTTACACGCAAATGATTGACCGGGCAGTTAGAAGAATTGAGCAAGCTACCCTTGTTTCTCTTGAGGAAATGAAAGTGCAGATAAACTTTTTGGAGGAAAAAATCCCCGAAAACTATATCAAAAGCACTAGTCAACGACTGGCACTCTATAAAAACTTGTCTTCGATTCAAGAGATAGATCAATTGTGGGAACTTAGGGCAGGTATTGAAAACCGATTTGGGACCATTCCTGAATCGGTTTTAAATCTTTTCAAGGAAGCACAAGTACGCTGCTGGGGGCAGCGTTTTGGGGTGCCAGCAATTGAATACAAGCAAAACAAACTTAGATTACAACTACTCCCCACCACAAGAATGAAACATGATGCATTGGTAGAATGGCTGAGTGAGCCAAATTCCCCCTTGAGATTTCAACCAGAAACAACTTTGGAAATGTTGCAGGTCCCTCAATCGATGGATGGAATTCTTGCTGGTCTACAGCAGTTCCAAAGAATTTTTTCTGATGCAGAAACTCATGTTTGATTGGCGGGAGTTACTACTTCGAAACCAGTCTCAAGCCGCACAAACCGACGGTACTACCCTTAAAATGGTAGAGGAACAACTCCTTGATTTGCTACCTCCCATAGTGGGTGCTCTGAATGCAACTGCCAATTTACCTCTTGAGCCTACTTGGTTTCAGAGTGAGATTGCTCAAAAATTCAAATTAATGCTTGAGGGGGTGGAACAACAATATTTGGTGGCTTGGAATCATGTCAGAAATGCTCAGATACAAAAACTTGAAGAAGAATATCGTATTTGGTATCAGAAACAACTCCGTTCAGATAAATCACTTTATCGAACTTATTGCCAGTGGCAGGACTTACTAATTCAACAGCATGCTCAAGGTTGGTTTTCCTGGATTCTACTTGGTTTAAAAGCACATCCATTTCCCAATCGTGAATTGAAGAAAGGGCATTCGTTTACGCCAGAGACAGAACTTTTATTAGCAGAGTTTTTTCGGTGTGCAAAGCCTTTGATTCAGACAGACACCTATGCTGTCCTGAAAGATTTTTATAGTTTCCAGGCGATATTCACTCAGCAGTCTCCGTTTCTTCCTCAATTAGTTCAAGGAATCTCAAATTCATCAGAAAAAGAAATTTTTGAAAAGTTGGAGGAAGATGAATTTGTTGAAGCGGCTAGGATTTTTTGGGATATCTTAATTGTCGGAAACTAAAATCGGTTCTGCTTGTTGAACAATAAGAAAAACCAATTCTCTATTCATGATAAAATAAGAAAATTATTTTTTTAAATGAGCAGGCATATTATTTAATTATAAAAAACTGAAATTATTCAATATAATTCAATCCAATGTCTGGCAGTCCACTTGCAGAAAGTGAATCGAAGGATAAATTTTTATTTCAATGTTGATCTGGCGATAAATCGACTTTGCTTTCTGAAAGGGATACATGTCACGAAGTGTTCATGAAAGAATGGAATTTGAAGATAATTTAATAGAAGAGCAGCAGCGAAAAGAATCTCAAAGAAAAGAAGTTCAGGCTGCAATCAATCAGTTTTTGGCTAAGGGCCGACAAATTGAGATCTTACCACCACAGCAGGTTCACACGCGTTCAGTTGTTGGTGGGGAGCAATGGAGTGATTACGAAAATGCAGATGATGTCTTGCCATTCAATTCTCAATGAGGCAATGACGTAAAAATAAACACGAAATTCTAATAAACCTTGTGCAGTTGCACAAAACCCTTGTGAAAATGAAATCGATTATGCTAAAGTAATAGCAACTTTAGCACCTAAAAAATTTTTGAATGCTGAATAAAATTCTAAATAGCTAACCGTAGGCTAATCTTGGTTTTCAACTCCTCCCTAAAAAAAAGTTGAAAATTTCATGTGCCAGGAAAATCGATAACGGTCTTGCCGGTAAGATGTCTGCGGGAAAGCTATACCTCAACCGAAACACACATTCACGACAAATCCATATAACACACAACCGTTCGTGCCCAGATCTTACCCTAGTAGCTATCAATAATATTGAGGACGAAGTTCTTTGGCCGCCTTGATAAGCTGATTACGCTGTTTATTAAGTTTCATGACGTCCGAAGCCCACTGAAGTACTGACTTTGCATATTCAGGCGGCAAGCCTAATCTACCAGCAATACTCTTGAAAAGATCTGCTTCCTCCCGAGTCACCCTACCATTGATTGTGATAACAGTAGCCAAGTAAAAGTATATTGTGGCAGCCCTGTCCATCCTCTCGTCGATTCGTCCCAACTCAAGTTTAGATCTTGATTTAACAGCCGTCACTAATTCCACAATTTCACTCTCATCCTCAAGAAAACTGATTGCAGCTCGCAGCGAAATTAATTCCTCATTGTCCACTTGGCCGTCAGCTAGAATGACCACGCCTATAGCTTTGGCCAACCAACTCCGACTTCCTTGGGAAAGTTCGTTAATAAATTCATTTTCTAGACTAACTTCAAACATACTCGTTTTCTCTCGCTAGACTTACGAAGATAATTTCTGCAATTATCTTCTTTGGTTATGAATTATTGAATTGAGAAACATGTTATTCGTGACTAGAGATCTATGGTAATTCGATAAAGTATACCATCCTGACTTTTTCGATTGCTCTCGATAATTCTTTTTTCTTTAAATTTTGGAAAGATTTGTAATTTACTCTTTAATTTTTGTAAATTCTCATAACTATCAATTGCTCCATTCATTGAGAATCTATCAGAAGAAAATTCTATTCTTTCCAAGATTGATTTTGTATCTGGCTTCATCAAATTAGTAAGGCTTTCTAAAAATTTTAAGCTAACATAATCTCGATCTGTAAAATTTCTGCTTAAATTCAGTGCTTGCTTTCGTTTTGTTATTAAATTTTTTAAATGACTGATTGCCTGGTCTGCTTGAAGAGCAGAATTCGGTAATATTTGTAAAATCTGTTGTTGCAATTGGCGGTCTAAATGAGTGATCAGCTGTTGCTTTATTTTAATTTGGAGAAAGATATTTCCACCAAGTGACCCAAGAAAAATCATTGAAAGTAAGGTGATTGCAGCAAGTCCAAGCCGATTTTGTCTTGCAAACCGCTGGATGGGTGTTCCCTGAGAAAAGTGGGATAATGCATGCCGATCTAGAAAATTAGGGAAACGCTTTGGCATATCACCTAAAATACCCCAGGGGTTTCGATCCGAAGGCTCGTTAGTTCCTCGTATTCGAAATTTACTATCGACTACATTTAGAGACTGTTGAGTATCTATTACTTTTGATTCAACAGTTTTGCTACTTTGAAAGTGTTTTAGTGAAGTTTGTGAGTCCGCTCCCTCTAAAATTTGTTGATCAGCCTGTTTTGTTTTTAATAAGACTTTCTGATTCTGCCAATCAAACAAACCTGCAAATACACCGTGGAAAGAAATGGAAACAGTTGAATAATCTTCAATATTACTTTTCAGAAACAAGTTAATCTGGGAGGATAGCCAAGCTAATTCATTCTTAACAGGTTTCAAATTTTCGGTGTTGTCAGAGAGTTTTTCTTTTAGTGCAACAGCATTTTGTTCTTCACTTTGGTTGTAATGATTTTCAACAACTTCAAGAATACGGTTTGGGAAGGACTTTACCGTCATCAGATCGCCCTCATAAAGCGCTGAAACAAAGCACTCATCAACCCCTACGTAAACCTGAAAACACTTGCCAACTTTCCAATCATGTGGAAGTAATCCAGCAAGAAAACTTGCAGAACTTAAAACTCCCTGAATTTCCCAGCCCTTCTTTGTACAGAAGTCAACCAGAAAGTTTCTTTTTGCTTTGGAAACCAACTGAATAAGTGCTTTTGCTTGGCCATAATCAGCTAGTTTGATTTGGTACGTGTAATGATAATCTTCAAGATGACCTAAAATTTCATTTCCAAGTTCGAATGGGAGAACTTGCTTGATCTTTCTAATGTCCTGAAACGGAAATACTAAAGTTCTAAATGTGACTTCTTCAGAGGGAAGCAAAAAAACAAATCTATTATCCTTAAATGAATTAGAGTCTACGTAGTCATTGATATTTTTATCAAACTTTTCAAGAATTGCCGCCTCAGTTTCAGTTCCATTTTCCTTGAGTAAAAAAAATTGGCTATCCAGCCTGGTTAAGAGATTAATTTCGGCTCCACGCTTTTCAACGTAATTTGCTTCAATACATCCTGGATGTGTTGATAGGACATAGGTTCGCTTGTCCATATTTTCAATCCATTGAAGTAAGTATTTTCGGAGGGAAACCTACAATGTCAAATTCCATTAGGCGATGAAGTGTGTCAGTCCTTGTTAATCGAAGTTCTAATCTATCTCCAGTCTCAATAAGTCTTTTTGTCCTGCGGCCTTGAAGAACCAAATTTATTTCATCAAAAATGTAGTCATCATCTTTCAGTGTTTCAATGGGTAGATACCAATCAATATGGTATGGGAGTAATTCAACGCGGAATCCATTATTTTCAGTAGAAACAATTTTCCCTTCCATAATCTGGCCAATAAATTTTTCCATAAAGTTGACCTTCAATAAACTAACACTCTCTAATTCAGCTTTCTCAGCTCTCCTTTCTTGTTCAGAAAGATATTCAGCCATTAGCACAGATGTATTTGAGTTTGGAAAGGGGTTTATGCCTAGTTTCGCGTGAAGTTCGTGTTTTAGGGCCCGGTGAGTGACTAAATCTGGATATCGCCGGATCGGTGAAGTAAAATGGGAGTAGTATTTTGCACCTAATCCAAAATGTCCTTGATTATTGGTCTCGTAAGTTGCTAAAGCCATACTCCTTAACAAAATAATCTGTAGTTGATTTTTGTTTGTTAGCTTTTCAATTGATTCTAAGACTTTGTTGAATTGACCCGAATCAATTAGTGAATTTGGGGGAACTGGAATATTGAAACGTTGAAAAACCATTTTTAATCGTTCTAGCCTTGAGAGATCAGGTGAACTATGAACTCTGTACAATGCTGGCAGCCGATTCCCTGTGCAGTGTTTTGCTACAATTTCATTAGCTTCAAGCATGAACTGTTCAATCAGTTTCATTGACGAAGAAGAGAATTCTTTTGAAATACTAACTATCTGATTTTGATCATCTAATTCAATTTTTTGATCAGCGAAATTAAAATTAATTGCACCTCTTTTAGTTCTCTTATCCTCAAGGGCCCTTGCAACATCATTCATTACTATCAGGTTGTCTAAAATCTCTTTATTTCTAATTGTTTTAGTTAGGCCGGTGTCCAGAAAATCAGCAACATCTTTATAAATTAAACGAGCTCGACTTCTAATAATACTTTCGTAAATTCGGTAACTATTTACCCAGCCAGCGGAATCGATTAGCATTTCGCAGGTCAAGGTAAGCCGGTTGACATCGGGCTTTAAACTGCAAAGATTATTTGAAAGGTTTTCTGGCAGCATCGGAATCGCGTGAGTTGGGAAATAAACACTTGTTCCTCTCAGATATGCCTCTTGATCAATAGCGCTACCTGGTCGGACGTAGTGCGCGACGTCTGCAATTGCTACATATACCTTCCAAGAACCATCTTCGTTTGATTTAGCAAAAACGGCGTCGTCAAAGTCCCGTGCTTTTATGCCATCGATGGTGACAAATCCCAAATCTCTTTGGTCAACTCTAGATGTAGAGGCATCATAAATTACTCGATTAGAGAAAGCTTTGGCTTCTTCCTGGGCTTCAATTGGAAATTCAGATCGAATCTGATTTTCTGTTAGGATTAGATTAAAGCCTAGATTTCCACGAATTTCCTTGCTGACAGGTTGGAGGACCTTTGCATAAAGTTCATTGTCACCCTCAAGTTGTGAAAGCAATTCTACCTCAACTAAAGCTCCTGACTCGATATTTGATTGGTCGTCATCTCTAAGAATCACTAAAGGGGGAACTCCATTTCTCTGATTAATTGGAATCGCCAGAGTAGTACGCTGCCCACGAACTAATCTTGCCAACATTTTGCTGGTTGAACGTTGAAGTATTTTCTGGATGTATCCTCGAGAGCGGTTTTTACCAGGTTTTGTGAAGGTTCGAACCTGAACCAAGTCTCCATCCATAGCCCCATTCTGATCACCCTGGGGTATGAACACATCACTCTTAGCCTTGCCAATATTGACAAAACCAAAGCCTTTATTGGTTGCGATGAATCTACCTTCAAAAATTTTGTGTTCTCTGAATGATGGCTTTTGGGAATTCCTAAGTCTAGGATTTTCAGTGTTTTTTTTCTTTTTGCAATGATGTCCACCCTGCAGGTCACTATGAGCAAAAAGGTTTCCCTTTTGCAGAATTAACTTTTTGATCACTAATTTCCTGAGAAGTGATTTTACTTTTGGGCCTTGATCTTTACTGACTTTTAATTCCTCTCTGATCTCTTTTGTGGATATCCAAGAGCTTGCCGAACGGAGTACATTTAAGATTAAGCTTTTCTTAATTTTCATGGTTCTCGAACTTGGGAACAAGGGGGTATTTATGAAAAATTTAGAAATCTTAAATGCTGATAAAACCCAATGCAGCAAGTAATTTCAAAATCTATACATAAGCAAGGCCTTGGCCATGCGGCCTTGTGGAAAAACTTGGGATAAAGGGTAGAAAAGAATTATGATTGTATTTTCTTCAGAGATTCAAACCCCAAGCTTTTGGCAACGTACCGGGAGGTTTCACTTTGATACCATTCTGATCTGCGCACTCCTTTTTCTTTTAGCTTGGGGCACCATCATGATTTACAGCACAAGCGCGGTTTATGCTGGATTACGCTATAGCAACAGTTACTATTTTCTTCAAAGACATCTGGTTCATGTAATTTTGGGATTCGGAGTCATTTCATTGGCAACCCTAACACCGTACCAAAGATGGAGAGATTGGCTCCCTTTTATGATGCTAATTATGCTAGTAATGATGGTGATGGTATTGATCCCAGGAATTGGACATGAAGTCAAAGGTGGCAGGCGCTGGTTGCGAATGGCTGGTTTCGGAATTCAGCCAGCAGAATTTTTGAAGGTCGTACTAGTTGTTTACCTCGCTTCATATCTAGAGCGGAAAAGACCATTGATCCAGTCTTTTAGCCGTGGCATCGGGCCGTGTCTGCTTGTGAGCGGATTCTACATGCTTTTGATTCTGTTACAACCAGATTTTGGGACAGTGGTATTGCTTTCAACAACAGTGCTGCTGATGCTTTTCGTTGGAGGATGTCGGATTTGGCACTTGATTACTTGCATTAGTTTAGTGGCATCATTGGGTACAGCTCTGGTAATGACACAGGCCTATCGCATGAGAAGGATTCTCGCATTTTTGGATCCCTGGGAAGATCCTCTAGATTCAGGTTTTCAAATAATACAGTCATTTATAGCTATTGGGACTGGTGGTTGGTTTGGTCGGGGACTTGGAGAAAGCAGACAGAAATTATTTTTCCTTCCAGATGCACATACTGATTTTATATTTGCAATCTTGTCAGAAGAATTAGGTTTTTTTTGGGTGTGTGCACTGGTTGGACTCTTTGGAATTTTCATCTGGAGGGGTTTTTGGATTGCTTGGCATGCTCAAGATGAATTTGGCAAATATCTCGCTACAGGTTGCACTTCAGTTTTAAGTCTACAAGTGATTATCAACTTGTTCGTTGTTTGTGGAATGCTTCCCACGAAAGGTATGCCACTACCTTTCATCAGTGCTGGTGGATCCGCATTAATTACGGCAATGGTCTGTACTGGAATTTTGCTTAATATCAGCCATCATATACATAAGCCAACAAAAACATCCCCACCACGCAACTGAAATTTTTGAGGGTAGAAATTGACTCCCCACAGACTTCTTCTAACTGCCATTTTATTTATTTGTTGTTGGGGAAACATTCTCCCAATTTCTCGTGCTGAGACGGAAAAATCCAATCAGGCTGAAATCCTTTCAGGGATGAACATTGATTGGCAGAATTGGTTAGTCGCATTGCGACGAAATTCTAATGCTGTGAGGGAATTATTAAGCAAAAGTGAGGACTGGAGAGATTTAAGAGGTTCGGGCCCCTTTGCTGGAATGACTACGGTTATGTTAGCTGCAAAATTTGGCAGTCTTGAACAGCTTAATTTAATTTTGGCAAAAAAACCTGATCTCTCTATTCAAGATGAATTAGGTAAGACTGCTCTACATCATTTGCTTGAACGAAAAGGCGTTTACAAAAAAAAGCTCAAAAACTTGGTTGCAGCTGGAGCACCAGTTAATCATGCAGATGTCAATTTTAATACTCCACTACACTTGGCAGCGGAAAAAGAGGGAACAGAGAGTCTACAGTTGCTACTTCAATATGGTGGGTACTTAGAAGCAATGAATCTTTATGGGAAATCACCTCTGATGATAGCAGCTGCAACTGGAAAAGAATCGAATGTAGAATTCTTGATTAGTTCTGGTGCAAATCCACTAGTCGAGTCTGCCTCTGGATTTAATGCATGGATGTATGCCGCAAAAGGAGGTAATGAAAGTATATTAGAGTTTCTTGTGCAGAACTCATCAATTCAGGTTGGATATACAGATAAGATTCACTTAAGAACTGCGCTACACATGGCTGCAATTGAGGGCCATTTTGATACTATTAAGTATTTAATCTCCTTGGGATTGAATGTCAATCATGGAGATAGATTGGAAATAACACCACTTCATCTGGCTGTAATTTCACAAAAAGCTGAATCAGTTGATCTCCTTCTAAATAATGGGGCAAGTGCTTATAAGCGAAGTAATAGTGGTGTGACTCCTCTAGAATTAGCAGTGCTTTCAGGAAATCTTCCAATCCTAAAACTACTTTTAAAACAGCCCCCAGATTCACAATTGGCGACTAGTGCAAGAGAGAGCGCATTGAGAGAAGCTGCATTTCAGGGTAATTTCAACTTAGTTCAAGAACTGGTTCAACAAAACATAGCTTCCCACGCCAAAAATATAAATGGACAGACAGCTTGGATAATGGCTGTTTCCACTGGACATAACGAGATCGCTGACTTTCTTGCCTCACAGCCTGGACCGCAAGCTGTGAACATAATTTTTGCTGCAGAATTTGGATTCAATGAACGTCTTTCAGTTCTTCTGAAAGAGAATGTCGATATAAACGTGTCAGATGTCAGAGGATTTTCTCCAATAATGTTTGCAGCAGGTAGAGGCGATGTAGAAATGTTGTCCAATCTAATTAAATACGGTGCCAATGTTAATCACCAAAGTTTACGGGGTTGGAACGTACTCTCCTTGGCAATTTCAAGTGGATCATTAAAAACAACCAAAAAGATTTTACAAGTAAATTCAAAGTTACTTTTACAGAAAGACAAAGAAGGCTGGAATGCACTTCATTGGGCAGCATTTCATGGTGATTTAGAGATCATTAACTTTTTGTTACCTTTCTTTGATGATGTTGACTTTAAAGATCATCAGCAAAGAACTCCTCTGCAAATAGCAGCAATAGAGGGCCATGAAAGAATCGTAAGAACACTGCTGGATTGGAAAGCATCAGCATCGATAAAAGATCAATTGGGCCGAACTGTGTTGGAACAGGCAATTCTGTATCGACAAAAGGACGTCTTAGAGAACCTTTTAGCTGTGGGCGCCACAGCCAGTGCTGGCTTAAGGTATGCGTCTTCAATTGGAGAAGTAGGGTTATTACCTTTATTTGAAAAATATGATGCTAATCTAGATGCATCAGATGACGATGGGAATACCCCTTTGCTATTGGCTATTATAGGTGAACATTTCGGAACTGTTTTCTCACTACTGGAGTCCGGTGCTGATCCAAATCTGGCCAATACCCAAGGACTTACTCCATTAATTCTGGCAATCAGAAGTCATCAACCTCAACTAACCTCGATTCTGTTGGAACGGGCTTTAGATCTTGAGAGACAAGATCCTTTTGGAAACACCCCTTTACTAATTGCTGTGCTAAATGGAAATGAACAGATTATTGACCAATTAATCATCGCTGGAGCCAAATTGGAGCATTTAAATTATATGGGACAGAATGCACTCCATCTCGCTGCTCTTCAAGGACAGGTAAATATTGTCAAAAAATTACTTGATGCCAAATTAAGCCCAATAAATCCAGATCAATTTGGGCTGACAGCATTGCATAGAGCGGCTGAAAATGGGCATGCTGGTGTAGTTAGAATTTTTTTGAAAGCCAAATCAGTTGATCCGAATATAAATGTTCTTGATGCACACGGTGATGGAGGAACACCATGGATTTTAGCTGCCAAACGTGGTCACATCAATGTGCTCGAAGCTTTGTTTGAAGCCAATGCGGATCCCGACGCGGTTGAGCTACTCAATGGAACGAGTGCTTTGCAAGCTGCCTCAGCTGAAGGGCAACGATCTACAGTTCGATGGTTGTTAGAAAAAAATCTATCAAAAATAGATGAAACAGATTTTTTTGGAAATACTGCCCTGCACTACGCAACTCAAAAAAGACAGGAATTAGTTATACAGGAATTAATGAGGTGGGGAGCCAATCCGCAGAAAGTTAATTATGAGGGTAAATCACCATCAGAGATCGCTCAAATATTACATGATGAAACTCTATTAGACCCGCAATTAGATCCTCGTAAATGAAAGAGCAGCAGGCCTACGTTTTCGATGCCTATGGGACACTACTAGACATACATTCTGCCAGTCGTCAAAATTCAAAGCTATTGGGCGAAAATGCCTCGAGAGTCTCTGACTTATGGAGAAGGAAGCAATTAGAGTATACCTGGCTACGAAGTTTGATGGGAATCCACGTTGATTTTTGGGAAATTACAAAGGATGCGTTATCCTACTCATTAGAATATTTTGAGATAGATCATGAAAATAGTTTTGATGAACTCTGTGCAAGCTATCTAGAAGTTTCTTGTTATACTGAGGTGCCGCCGCTTCTGAAAAGCATGAAAAATCAAGGACAAAAGATTGCTATTCTCTCAAATGGTTCTCCGAATATGATTCACAGTGCTGTGAAGGCAAACAATCTTGAAGATTTGTTTGATGCCATTCTTTCAGTAGAGGATGTGGGGATTTTTAAACCAGATCGAAAAGTATATAGTTTAGTAGAAAGAAAATTAGGCATTGTCCCTGAAAAAACTAACTTTTTCTCATCAAATGCTTGGGACGTTGCAGGAGCAAGTGTTTTTGGATTTTCTGTAGTCTGGGTGAACCGCTTTAATCAACCCGCAGAAAGACTACCAGGGAGGCCGAGACTTACGGTAAAGAATTTGGTTGATTGGTGGGAGAAAGAAGGACGGTCTAGACTATTTATTTGAGATTGTGAGTTTGGATAATTGATTGAAATAATCAGGAAAAGTTTTGTTCACACATGTTGGATTAAGAATAGTGATGGGCACTTCGCTGCACGCTGCAAGTGAAAAAGCCATGGCCATTCGATGATCATCATAGGTTGAAATCTCTGCGGGCATCAATTCTCTTGGTGGTACAATGATGAGGTAATCCTCGCCTTCATCGACGGAAGCTCCGAGCTTTTTGAGTTCACAGGACACTGCTTTTAGCCGTTCGGTTTCCTTAAGACGCCAATTGTAAATATTGCGGATTGCTGTTGTACCCTTGGCAAATAATGCTGTGACAGCAAGTGTCATTGCAGCATCGGGCATCTCGTTCATGTCCATGTCGATTCCTTTGAGGTTTCCAGAACCTTGGACCGTAATCTTGTTGGCCTGCCAGCCAACTTCTGCACCCATCATCTCTAAAACTTTAGCAAATTGGGCGTCACCTTGAAGGCTCTCAGTCCCGCATCCAACAACCGTTACGGAGCCACCCGTAATCGCAGCTCCAGCTAAAAAATAAGACGCGGATGATGCATCTCCTTCAACGAAATAGGTTTCAGGACTTTGATAGTTTTGAGGTGCATTAATGTAAAAGTTCCTAAAATCTTCGGAGACAACAACATTCACCCCAAATCGACTCATCAGTCGGATTGTCATCTCTACATAGGGAATAGAAACAAGATGATCTCTGATTCTAATCTCAACTGGGGTTTTGGCGTATGGTGAGGTCAGTAAGATCGCTGAAAGGTATTGACTGCTAATGGCTCCACTTAGTTCGGTGACTCCCCCTAGAAGCCCATCAGCAATAATCTCTACAGGTGGACAACCTGTATTATGTATAGATCGAACATGAGCACCAAGTTGGTTTAATCCATCTAGTAAATCTTGGATGGGCCTTTCTCGCATGCGTTCAATGCCATCTAAAACAAATCGACCATGCCCCAAAGTAAGTGCAGCTGTTAGTGGTCGGATTGCTGTACCAGCATTTCCTAAAAACAGTTTGGCTTCAACTACGGGGATTCTCCCCACCACGCCCCTGACTCTAATCTTCTTATTAGGCCTATCCTCTTCATAAGATATTTTGAGTTTCGCCAGGGCATCAACCATTCTCCGCACATCGTCGCTGTCGAGCAAATTCTCAATGAGTGTCTCACCCTCCGAAAGCATTGCTAGCAGAAGGACTCGGTTAGATAAACTCTTTGAACCGGGTAGAGTGATGCTTCCAGAAATTCTGCGAATTGGATCAAGTCGGAGTTGCTCAGTCATGCACTCTGTCGAATCTTTTTCTCGATAAAAAACTCTGCTGCTTTGTAGGAACTCCTCACCAAAGGACCTGAGGCAACATATAAAAAGCCCATCTCCTCTCCGATCTTTTTGAACTCTTCGAATTCTTCAGGGGTAACAAATCTTTCTACAGCAAGATGCTTGAGTGTTGGCTGTAAGTATTGACCTAAAGTCAAGAAACTGATACCAACCGTTCTCATATCACGCATTGCCGCAACAACCTCTTCCTTGGTCTCACCCAAACCGAGCATTAAAGAAGATTTTGTGTATCTATTTTTCGAACTGCTCTCATGAAGATATTTGAGAACCTCAAGAGATTGATCGTAGGTTGCTCTGGGGTCTCGTACCCTTGGCGTCAATCGACGAACTGTCTCAAGATTATGTGCCAACACAGCAGCTTGTGAATCAATAATTTGCCGAACCAAGTTGAGTTCACCGCGGAAATCAGGCATCAGGATTTCGATTAATAAATTCGGATTTGCCCTTCGTGTTGATCGGATGCATCGGGCAATATGACCAGCACCCTGATCTTCCAAATCATCCCGATCTACAGTTGTCAAAACAACATATCCTAGCTTCATCTGACGTATAGTCTCAGCCAATTTCAGGGGCTCTTCCTTGTCAAGTGGATTTGGATTTTTTTCTGTTTTCACCGAGCAAAATCGGCAGCCTCTTGTACAGGTGTCACCCATTACCATGAAAGTTGCAGTTCCACTATTCCAGCATTCACCAATGTTTGGGCAACGAGCTTCTTCACATACTGTGCTTAAGGCTAGTTTTCTTGCCTGATTTTCAATCCAATGAAATCTTTCTCCGGACGGGAACCTTACTTTCAGCCAGGAGGGTTTGGGAAGCCGATCGTACCGCTTTCGAAAATTCTGTTTCTCTAAAATAGTTGTCATGTTCTTAAATGGAGATTGATAAGCATATAAGATTAACCTACCCCTTTCAGGGCAGCCTCCTCCGCACGGGCTTCCTCGAGGAATTCTTGCTGCATTGTCCCAAAATGATCAAGATGAACTGCATGAGGTGAATAGTAAATATTCAAGTTACCCCGATCAGTGTCTTCCCAAAATGTCGGTCCTGAGAATCGCAGCCTAGCGAAAATGATTTTCATATTTTTTAGAAATACTTCCTCACCGAGTAGATTTCGATCTTGCAACGTGTCTTTGGCAATCACTCTGGCTCGTGCCGTATCTCCTTTGGCTATGTAGTGCAATGCTAGGCCGATATGTAGGAGACGTATTCCGTGAGAATTGCTGAAGAAAGCAACCAACTGTTCCCTTTCGGAACCCGTGGGATTGTCCAGTAGGAGAAAAGATTTAAGCAGTGTATCTTGTACCTCTGGATCCCAATTGAGTTCATCAATGTGAATCATAATTTTCTGCATTTCTGTTGCAATCACATCTAAGATGAATCCCACTGCTGGGGATTGGCGAACTGCCTTAAAACATTCGGCATTGTAAAAGGTGAGATAGAAAAAGCAGGTCTTCACCCGATCAGCCATACCAGCTTCTACCAAGGCATTTGTAAAAAGCCCATAGTGAAAAATTAAATTGTACAGATTCCTTGGTTCGTTATTGTACATCCCATGTTTTAGTGCAAAACGTAAATGAGTATTCAAGCGCACCATTGTCATTGTGATGAGATCGTCGTCTCTCAAATCAACTCCTTTGCGGCCCAACATTCCTACTTGTTCTACACACAAGGTTGATAGGTCAAAATCTCCCTTTTCAAGAAAATTAATGTAGACATTTCCAATTAGTCGAAGACTTTTTTGCTCAAAAAACAATTTAGTTTTCTCAATTGTTTTCATCTCGTCTTGCATGGTTTTGAAAGAAATATCCTCTCGGATTGATTGCTGAACCTTGAAGAATGAATCTGGTAGCAGGTGTTTAAATTCCACGTAAAATCGAAGTAAATCGCCCAACCCTTCAATAATCAGTGCCTTCGGCTCTTTGTAAGGAGTAAAGGTCAGTAAATCAATAAGCTGGTTCTGTGCTTCAAATAACTGTAGTTGCTCTTTGGGATAGGCTTCTTTCGTTTTTTTACGTGTTTTCTGCTGTGCTAAGTTGTGAAAAATCGATTTGCTTCCACCAAGTACCTGGCGGATCACGTTATGGGTTTTGGTGGATAGTAGAACTGCGAGGACAAAAGGGAAATTGGTGAATAAGAAAACAGGGAAGAGTACGTGATAGTTGAAAACTAGACTTGGTGATACATCATAGCCTAGTTCTGGGAGAAGTTTTAAAGTACAGCAGTGAGCTGTACATGCCATAGTCCACCAGACAAAGGACATGGTCGGCACATTTTCCATGTAAAGATCAATGAGTTTAGGAGCACTTTGTGCGGCTAAGCTTACCACAACGGTGATACTGGCTAGGATAGAACCTAGATAAACCGTCCAAACTATTGGTGAATAGCCCGCGTCAATGTTAAGCCAACTTAATTGATCAGGCTTGGGTAAAACGTTCTCGTAGACTGGAAAAATAAATGTAATGAACAGACGATCGAGCACAATTACTAGCAGCATACAAATAATAGCAATTCGTAGAGATAAGTTGCTGGTTAGTAACTGTATGATCGGCTGGAAGAGGCCGCTTCCGATTTTGGCATCTGCTCGTATTACTTGTGAGGACATGATCGTCAAAAATTACCCTGTTTTCCTAAGAATTACCTTGTCTTCATCATGTGGAATTGGTTTTTGATAACGGATTCGCCCTTCATTAGTATCTAGAATAGCTTGGAATGTAGGTTTATGCTCAAGTTCTAACTTTTCTTCTTCATCCAATTCGTAAATGGTCTTTGCTCGCTTAGCTGTGATCAGGACTTTTTCAAAAAGATTGATTTCACCATGTTTGCTGTGTTCTTCCATAAACTTAAGATAGTCTGAATTCATGTAAATCTCTGAAAAAATGGTTGGTAGTAAACTAACGAATCTGTCTTAGAAGGTCCTCAGCTTCTTGCTGAAACGCAGAGTCTTTCATCTCAGAAAGTTTGTTTAAATATCCCGTGGCTTCCTCTGTTTTGTTCTGATTCAAACTGATGCGGGCTAAATTTCTTAAACGCAAATCATCCCAACGGGCATTATCAAGCTGTAGTAGATATTTGCGAGCATCGTCAGTTTTACCCTGAGCCTCCATTACAGCGGATAAGTTCAGTCGGGCCATATTCCGTGAAAAGTTTGGAACTTCCTGCCCAAGAATGATCTCATTCAATTGTTTTTCAGCTTCCCCCCAGTTCTCAAGTCGGCTCTGTGCTTCAGCAACTTGCAATTGACTAGCAATCCTCATTGATGCAGTATTTGCTTGCTCTAGGTAATGAGTGAGGGCTTTAACCTCTTGTTCGGGGTTTTTTTGAAAAGCAGCTGTCACTGCAGCTTTCTGAGTAGCGAAAAAAAGATTGGCTTCAGTCTCTATTTTTAGTCGTTGTTGCTCCTGCCAATACCAAACCCCAATACCAACTGCCACAACGGCCAGTCCTCCTACGAAGTATCTTTGGCGTTGTCGATAGATTCGATCAGCCATAAGAAACATTATCTGTTGAAAACGATCTGGCTTATTGAGATTCAAATCGCTTGGTGAATTGTTGGGAGAATTGCTTTGCTTGGACATTTGTAAAGATGTATATCAGTAGGTACTCATGCTTTTTGCATGGATTCGGGCTGGAAAATCCATGCCTGAACTGTTTAAAAGTCAAGCCTCTTACGATGAGACTATCTTGCGATTAGTGCAAGCTCAAAGGATGGCTTGTTTGCTGCAAAGCTTTGAGCCCAATCTATCAACTTAAAACCAGCTTGCCACAAGGAATTCCCACCATGAATGGCATTTGGAAACGCAGACTAACCATAATTACTCGACTGATATTCACATTGGCAACAGCCTTATTTGTGGGTGGAATGGGTGGAGGAGATGAAAATCACAATGGTGGGTTGCCTCTACCTGAAAAAAACTTTGTTGTCGGCATCACTGATCGCACTGGAATGCAGACTGAATCCTCTCGCTTAACTTGGGAAGGTAAGGTCAATTTTAGAGGAAAATACGGTGAAGCAACAGTCAGCGTCCCTTTCGCAAAGATAAGACAAGTTGATTTTAGACAGGCAAACACAGGGACATCAGATTATACAATTGCAACGGTGACTCTTAACTCAGGGCAGCAGCTTGATCTGTCGCTTGAGAACCAGTCAAACGTGTATGCAGAAACCCCTTTTGGTGAACTGGAAATCAGTGTAGCCGATCTCCGTCAGTTGGATTTCTCCGAATGAACTTTGTCCGAATAATCCTAGTTGTCAGTTTTGTTTTTGGATCTGTGAGCTACGCCCTTTCACAATCAAACTTTTTTCAGGAAGACCTATTTAATCTCGAATCAGATGTAATGAGTGGATTTAGTGACGACGGTCGAATGAAGGTGTTGATGTTGACTTTGGCTCCCTATGGAATGACCGAAACAGCAGCTGGCGAAATTAGCAAAGCTTTGCAGTTGAGCATCTTCAACACAAATCATTTCACAGTAGTAGGACCTTCAGAATGGAACGCTCAAATTCGTGAAAGAGATCCAAGTCTTGCAGACTGTAATGATATTGCCTGTGGAGTTTTGGTTGGAAAGCTGTTCAGGGCTGACAAGGTTCTCGTCGGATCTATCCGAAACACCTCTGCTTTAGGATTAGACGGAGAGACCCAAGGTTTTCAGATGGATGTTCGGCTGGTTGATGTGTTGACTAATGTGACTGATTACACCGATCAGATTTTATTTGCTGATGCACAAATGCATGAAGAGTTTTTCATGCTGGCACAGCGACTTTCCAAAAATACAGAATTGCATGGGTATGTGACGAGTCTGACAAACAGCAGTATTGTTCTAGATTTAGGGGTGGAGCACGGTTTGGAGATGGGAGCTCAATTTGTGATTTTTCGTCGAGAAGCAGATCTTTTGGGTTCCGGAGATTCAGAGGTGGCCAAAGAAACCAATATTGCGATTGCACGTATTCATCGGGTAAGCCAGGGCCGGGCTAATGCGATAATCGTCCAACAGATTGAGCCAGTTCGAGAGGGAGATTTCGTTAAGACTTATCTGGACGTCAGTAAGCAGATCCAGTTGATTTCAGACACAAGGCGTGAGTTAGATACTCAGAAGAGATTAGAGCCTCCTCAAGAAGAATTCCCACTCCAGCCTGAATTAGTAATCACGGACAGAGATTTGTGGATTCAGCGCTTGCAAATTGCTACTGCGGAGGAAGAGCGGTGGATGATTGCTACTGTAGGGACTGGAGCAGGAACATTGCTGCTACTTAGTGGTCGTTTAGAATTAGTAAAGCAATCTGAGGGAGTTGGTCAACTGCTTCCTTGGATTGTGGGTGCTGCCTTTGGATACAGTGGATATCAGTATATCCAAGCTAGAAATATTTTGAGTGAAATTAAAGCTGAGGGAGAAATCAAAGGTTTTGTTAGCAATTGGCAGTTTAACTGGAATCTAGAAAAGAATCAGCCAAATCTTGTTTTCAATTACAATTTCTGAAATCTTGACTACATAAAGAACTTAAAATTATTGCCATAGTTTTTGCAGTTATCATTTACATTGGATGTTGACCCAAGATCACATTAAATTGAAATCTTCCATGTCAGATTTATCTGCTTCAGAGTATCCCACATTTTTTAAAAATCTCTCGCAAAGGGTTCAGGCTAAGGAAGTCTCCTCACTCCACGTCCTTGGCGAAGATTTCTTCAGCTTGGTGGATACATTTAGTCAGCAGCTCTTTGAGGAATTTCAGGGAGATCTACTACTTCTTGAGATGGAACCAGAATCGTTCCTCTGGGAACTTCAAGTACTAACCAATCAATTTCTTCGCAAATCGATTGATTCCCCCTTACAATTACGCCCCTTCTGCAGGCAAATCAGACAACAAATGCAAAATCCTACCTTTGCTAATGAAATCTACTCGATGCTGAAGAAAAACTATCAAGATCATTTCTATCAGGTCCCTCAGTCGCAACTCCTCGTTTGACATAATGCCAGAACCCAAAATTGAATCTGAAGTGGAGTTGACCTGGGCACAGGCTTGGAACAATGCGCCCGGTCCAAAATCAACTAGAGAGGCTCTCACCCTCTTTGGGAAGGGGCTCGCGATGGGGACGGCGGATATAGTCCCTGGAGTCTCGGGTGGCACAATCGCTTTCATTACCGGCATTTACCAGCATCTCCTCTCAGCTATTTCCTCCATCAATTTGAGTTCGATCTGGCTTGGATTCCGGGGTAAATTTAAGGAAGCCCTAGTAGCAATCCATCTGAAATTTCTACTTGTCCTTTTCGGAGGAATTGTCGTCGCTGTATTGTCAACTGCTCGCTTAATGCACTTTCTGCTGGCTAATTATCCTGTAGAAATCTGGTCATTATTCTTTGGATTGGTTTTAGCCTCAATTTGGTTCGTTGGCCGAGCAATTCCTCGCTGGAATTTACTAGCCTTACTAACTACAACAGCAGGTGGACTTTTCGCCTACCAAGTTGTTGGGCTCATACCAATTCAAACTCCAAACTCACCTCAGTTCTTGTTCTTTTGTGGGTTAATTGCAATTTGCGCGATGATCCTTCCAGGGCTGAGCGGCTCATTCCTATTATTAATTCTTGGGAAATATCAGTTCATCACAAGTGCTCTGCGCTCCCCATTTGAGGATGGGCATTTTGAAGTGTTGTTGGTTTTTATATCAGGATGTCTTATTGGAATCCTGTGTTTCAGCAGGATATTGAAATTCTCCTTGCAGCACTTTGAGCAAATAACCATGTGTTTATTGACTGGTCTAATGATCGGAGCAATGAGGAAAGTTTGGCCTTGGAAAGTCGTTATCGAGAGCGAGCTGATCAATGGAAAAGAATATGTGGTACGCGAGGAAAATATCTTACCTTTGATGGATGCTAGTCTCGTTGTGCCCTTGGTAATGTTTCTCCTTGGAATGAGTACCGTGATTATTTTGGAACAGGTAGCGCGCCAGCGATAACAATTCTTCCTACAGATCCCCGCAGACATCGTTCGCCATTCACCCAAGTTGCCTCCTGAAAATTCACGCCTGCTAATTCAAGAGGACGCTGAGAAAACTGATCAATATCAGAGCCCTCAAGATTGCTTCCCCAGAAGTTAGCTTGAAGCAGTTGCGTACCCTCCCAGGTGGTTCTCCTAAAGTCAGCAAATTTTGCCCAAGTTTTTTTTAAGCAGGAATATCGGAGTGAAGCACCAACAAGATAAGCCCCCCAGAGGTTGGCTCGGTGCAGGTTTGAGAAGTCCAAATTAGCATTTTGAAAATTAGCACCTTGGAGATTTGCTTTCTCAAGATTAGCCTGCTGAAGATTTACTTCGGTAAAATCTGCGCCTCGCAAATCCAGTTCCCTAAGATCAAATCCGCTTAGGTTCATTCCTTTGAAATTTGCTTGCAGACCCATGGTACCTTTGGAATTCAACCATTCTTTGTGGGTTGTTA
>JACLAC010021986.1_pt1 | contig 34378 bp, 33 predicted proteins | sample 8027881 | NCBI WGS metagenome assembly JACLAC01 (sample SAMN15725517, study PRJNA655200) | protist metagenome | isolation source: fluorescence activated cell sorting (FACS) single amplified genomes of... | place: Spain: Blaines Bay Microbial Observatory, Mediterranean Sea | collected 2016-01-19 | reverse complement strand
CCAACCAACCGCCTGCGGCCACAAATCGGTCCAATAATGTAAAAAGGGCACGGTATGCATATCGACCATCGACCAGGGCCGCATCACTTCGCCACGTGCGACTTGTAACGAATAGCCAAAATCGTCTGAAAAACCCGTGCGTTGCAAAATCTCCGGCTGGGTCACCAAATAGGGTTGCAGCAAGAGCAAGGTCACTAGCGCCGCCAAACCAGCAAGCCACAAATCGGGCCGCCTAAACCGCGCCAAGGCAACGCGCCAATCGAGGTCGCGCCCCAAGAGAAAAGCCAACGCCACCATCGCACCCAACAGCAAACCGTTTAACCGGGTTGCCCCTGCTAGGCCCACCAACGCACCCGCCGCCACCAATAACCCGCGTCGCTCGGTGGCCACCGCCTGCAACCCAAGGCCCAGCACCGCTAAGGACAAAAGCGTGAACAGGCTGTCTACCGTGAAAAAATGCGCCTGCTGTAGTGCGATGGGTGCCAAACCCACAAACAAAGCGGCCAAGGCGCCGACCCCAATACCCCAAAATCGGCGACCGATGCCAAAGACCAATATCACCGTCGCCAACGAGCATAGCGCCGAGAAGAACCGCACCGACTGAATAACCAACGCACGACTTTCACCGCCGACTTCGAACGGCCCGTTGTAGAACAGCCCAACTATTTCCAACACGCCGCGCCCCAAAAGCATCGGCAAGGTCCCGTAGGCGGTCAGCGGCGGGTCGAACAGACTCTCTAATCGCAACGCCGCCCGCACCAGCGTTTCTTCGTCGGGGTGGAAATGATAATAGGCCTCTACGCCCGATGCACCCGCAGGCACGAAGTCACTCTCGCCCTGGCCCAGATCGCCCAAGCGCAGCACAGCGGCCAGCGCGAATATCGCTATAAATATGATGGATTCGTTGCGCATAAACTCCCAGGCCATAATATAGGTCCATTTGTATTCTACGGACCCGTTTGCTACTCTTTATCCCGGAGATAATCGTAGAAGGCGTTCTTGGCCCCCACCCCCCTTGGCACATGGTCTATACCCACTTCTTAACTCAGCCATTGTCCAGCGAAGTGGGTAACCACGGCCGGTATTTTATTACTGCAAACGTGGGCCAGCGGAGGAGGTGGCCGCGCAGCCCCGCAAGGATTTCAAAAACTTAACAACATTTCTTAGAGACCAAACATTCCAAACCTGTCGAAATACTATGAGGTTCTGGATCTAGACCCTCTGCATCGCGCCACTCTTTGCCGAAGAAGAAAGCCGCCCCGAACTCGCCGAACTCGCCGAACTCGTACGAGCAATACGCAACGACACCTATGTCGTCGCCTCCCTGCTCTACAGTAAAATCGAAGACGGCATCACCCTGCTCTATATGTCGGGCAAAACCGCGCACCTGCGCATCGACGATGCTGGAGTACAAAACCGCGAGCCGAGCCTGCAATTCGGCGTCAACCTAATCATTTTCGCCATGGCCCAGTAACAAGCTGGCCCCACGCTGCTCTGAGCAAGACCATGCACTCCACCAAGTTCCGCGCCGATCTGCTGCTGCTGCTCACTGCCCTGATCTGGGGGTTTGCCTTTGTCGCCCAGCGCGTCGGTATGGAGTACGTCGGCCCCTATTCTTTCAATGCCGCGCGCTTTGCCCTCGGCTGCCTACCGCTAATCCCCTTTGTACTGAGAAACGCCTCCGGATCGCTCGCAACCCACCTGTGGCGTGCCACACCTAGCAGCATGCTCGCCGGTGTTTTGCTCTTTGCCGGCTCCTCGCTGCAACAGGTCGGCCTGGTCTACACCACGGCGGGCAAGGCGGGCTTTATCACCGGGCTCTATGTGATCTTGGTGCCGATACTCGGGCTGTTGCTCAGACAGCACAGTGGCCGCAATACTTGGATCGGGGCCTTAACCGCAACATTAGGCCTCTATCTGCTCAGCGTCAAGCCACCTTTTTCTATCGCCTACGGCGACGGCCTAGTGCTAGTCAGCGCGCTCTTTTGGGCCGGCCATGTATTGCTTATCGGCCGCCTCGCGTGTCGGATCGATTGGGCGGCGCTCGCCTTCCTGCAATTTCTGACCTGCTCGCTGCTGAGCACCAGTTTGGCCTTTTTTACCGAGCCGATCGCTGTGCAACCGCTATTGGACGCGGCCCTGCCGATTTTTTACGGAGGGGTACTTTCGGTGGGCGTGGCCTATACCTTACAAGTAGTCGCCCAACGCCAGGCGCCCGTCAGCCACGCGGCGATCATCCTCAGCCTGGAAACGGTCTTCGCCGCGTTCGGCGGATGGCTCCTGCTGGACGAAAAGATGCCTTTTCGCGGATTAGTGGGGTGCGGACTGATGCTGGTGGGCATGCTCGTTTCGCAATTAGGAAGCAGGAAGCAAGACGGATAACACCGGTGCCGCAAACCCGGCACCAACGAACATCGCCAAACACTCAGGGGGACCGTCGGGCGATACGGCGATTGACCGTGCGCCTACAAGTCACACAACCTTGCGGCAACGGGTCTTACTCGGCGAGTCCGGCGGCAAATTCCGCCACCACAGGCGACAAACAGACCGCTGATCAGGATATAGCGCATCAGAGCCACCTCTATGGGCTGATAAGGCAATGCACCCGCACAATCTCTCGCGCAAAAGCAAAAAGTTCAAGACCCGCCCCGCATATCTTGTTATAATATACAGCCACCGCACAACAGTGATTACTGTGATATGTATCATCCGCACGCCATATAACCGAAGAAAGGGCCGCTTTAATACAGCACATGAAACACATCTGGTTAATCCGCCACGGCCAAAGCATGTCCCAAATCGACAGTACTGTCTCAGGTCTCAACCCACCCCTGAGCCCGCTTGGCGAAGAACAAGCCCGCGCCCTAGTCCCACGGGTTAAAGACCTGCATCCCGATGTTATTTTCGTCAGCCCCCTGACCCGCGCCTGCCATACTTACCAACTTTCTCAAATACGCGGTAAAAAAGTCGTGTTCAACAAATGCGCCATGGAGTCAAACTGGGGCCGCGAAGACGTCTACGCCGAACTCGATTTCACCCCCCTGGCCGACATCGGCGAACTCGACCAAAGCGATAACCACCTGCTCGACACCAGGGTCCGTGCAGAGCTACTTGTCGAACAAATCGCCACATCCGAACATGAGTCCTTCGTCGTCTTCGCCCATTGGGGCATCTACAGCCAGGTCTTCAAAAGCTTCTTTAATACATCAGGCGATATAGAGATACGCGCCCTACACGAAAACACCGCCGTTTCCAAATTACTTATAACCGACGAAGGCATTCGCCAATTGCAATACTGGAATGACCACGGGCACGTGCCGGGGTTGGAGAATTCCCCATAGGCCCTAAGATGGCCAATAGCATCGGATACGCGCCGGGGTTGAAGGATACGATTTAATCTTATATATAGTGTTGGGCATCTCCTCAAAATGCGTACGCACTCAACCAAAAGAACCACCTCATGTCAAACCATCCCACAGGCTCCATCACTAACCCCTTCGCCCTGCCCGACGCCGAAGGCTACACCTGGCTCAAAGGCAATCTCCACTCGCACACCACCAACTCAGATGGCAAAGCCGCCCCACAAGACCGCCTCGACGGCTACGTCAACCAGGGCTACGACTACCTCTGCCTCTCCGACCACGACAACATCACCTTTATAAACACGGTAAAAGCCCCCGATGACTTCGTGCTCATCCAAGGCGCTGAGCTGCACCCCGACAATCCCTTCGGCGGCCAAAAGCACCACTTTGTCTGCCTCAACCTCAGCAAAGACATGGACGCGCGACACATGCCGCCGCAACACGTGATTGACGAGGTCAACCGCCAGGGCGGCGCCGTCTTTCTAGCACACCCCCACTGGAGCTCGGTCAATATCCACCGCGATACCGCACCGCTCACTGGCTTCGCCGGCATCGAGGTCTTCAACACCACCTGCCGCGTCGCCGGGCGCGGCGAGTCAAGCGTGCAGTGGGACGACTGGATGGAGCTGGAAGACCGCCTCTACCCCGCTTTGGCCGACGACGATTCGCACGCCATAGAAGCCGAGCGCCGCGACACCTACCAAGGCTGGACCTGGGTCCGCGTCAAAGAGCGCAGTGCCGACGCCATTGTCGAAGCGCTGGTCGCCGGGGCCTCCTATGCCAGCACTGGTCCCGAGATTCGCGATATCCAGCTTCGCCGCACGGACGAAGAAGGCGCCGAGCGCACCCAGGTCGAAGCCACCGTCTCCTGCTCGTCGGCACAACGCATCGCCGCAGTCTGCGATAGCCATGGCACCGAGTACCACCAACATAGCGAGCTCTTCGAGACAGCGACTTTCGCGCTCAGACCCAACGCGCGCTGGGTCCGTTTCGAGATCGTCGGCGCAACCGGCCTGAAGGCGTGGTCTAATCCCTTTGACTTAACGCGCCTCGAAAGAGCATGATATTTGACTAATAGCTAACACATATAACTATTCTGCACCCGGGGACACAGCACCATGTTCCTCAAGTAATACTATCTCGGCTACCTGGCCCACAACTCGTACTTGCGGGTCTACGAAGAAACCGGCACCGGCATCATCGTAGACCTGCAACGCGATTTCGAGTAATATCTACACGACGTATTTTTTGTTCTTTCTCTTTTTCCGTTATTTCAGAGTTAGATAGCGCCCATGCTGCAAACCCGCATAGACCGCAACGTCGAAGTCGTCACCTGTCTGCTCAACCTCACCGAGCGCGGATCGCTAGACTGGAACACCGGCATCGTCTCGCAACCCTATCGCCGCGAGGTCATGCAGCATTTCTCGCACCTAAAAAACCACCCTGCCGTACTGCTAACCAATCAGTTGCACGCGCAGGGTTTCTGGTGGGACTCAATGATCGAGCTGGCTGTCACCTGTACCGCCTTTCCCGAGGCAGTGCTCACCGCCGACCTGCGCAATTCCCGCTACGTCAACGCCAGCGAAGGCGACCCGGCAAAGGGCAAGAAAACGCTCAATGAATTGCTCGATCTAATCGACGATTTCTACATTCAAGCCGAATTCGACGACTTCTACCGCGCGCACCAGCCCCTCTACGACGGCATTATTTGCGAAGTCGAAGCCGGCTTACCAGACGCGGCCTGGCTACAACTAATCACCGACTACTACGGCGCCGGTAGCGACGAGGACATACAGGGATTCTATCTCATCCCCTCGCCGCTCAGCATCGGCGGCAACAGCTTCAGTCCCGAAGTGCGCCGTGACGACGAATTAGAAGTCTACAATGTCTTTGCCCCGTTCCGCTCCGTCGACGCCGAAGAGGCAAGCTGCGGTTTTGACAGGCCCGAACAGCTCGCCGAGCTCGCCATGCACGAATTTGGCCACTCCTTCGTCAACCACGCGCTCGAACCGCCGCGACACAAAGGGGCCATCACGCGTTTCGCCGCGCTATATACCACCGAACCGGCGACGAGCCAAATGGGCCACGAAGACCGGACCTGCGTCGCCGAGCACATCATCCGCGCCTGCGAGATCCGCATCGCCTTGGTCGCAGGGCAACCGCAAAGCGCGGCGCGCCTGTTGCAGCACAATATCGAACAGTATGGGTTTCATTATTTGCCGGCGATAGTCGAGGCCCTCGACGACTACGAACAGAATCGCTCTCGCTACCCTTCCCTGTCTGCATTCGTGCCCACACTGATGCAGACATTAGACGCGATCGCTGCGGGCCAGCACAATTAAAACGTAATTCCCCAATGAACATACACTCCGCTCAGCCACCGAGCACGCCGCCCGCTACCTGCACGACCTAGGTACCCACGACGTGCGGCCAACGCCTGAAGCCCTTGCGCAGTTAAGCCGATTCTCCGAGGGCTGCGCCTACACGCCAGAAACGCGCACTTCACCGAAGGCCTGGCCGAAGCCGGTTATAACCGCGCTCAACGACGTCGAGCTAACTCGTGCTGTCCATCGCGTATTATTAAGCACAAAACACAACAAGCTATAAACATGCAAATCCGCGACATCACCCCGGCAGACCGATCGGCCATTCCCAATCTCAACGACCCCGAAGTGCCGCACGTCAATGCCATGACCGATGCCATGCTCGAACGCTTTGTACGCGAGGCCACCTACTTCCGCGTCGCTATCGACAATGAGGCCCTCGTCGGCTTCCTTATCGGCCTGACACCCGGCGCCGATTACGACAGCCCCAACTATCGCTGGTTTACCCAGCGCTACGAGCGCTTTATATATATCGACCGCATCGTCGTCGCTGCACCGGCCCGCGGCCAGGGTCTCGGCCAGGCCTTTTATGCGGACCTGGCGAATTTCTCCCGAGGGGTGGCACCCTTACTTGCGTGCGAGGTCAATATCCGGCCCAGCAACGAAGAATCGCTGCGTTTCCATCGGCGCTACGGCTTTGAAGAGACAGGCCGCCAGGAGACTGAAGCCGGCAGTAAAGAAGTTGCGTTGATGATTAAAGTACTCGCGCAGGACTAAACTAATAAACCACCTACAATAGGCTACAACTAGCGTTAAATCCCTGATAAAATAGAAGATAGCATTGCCTACGAGGCCGTTTTCTAAGGTTCGATCCGCCATCGTTGAGCTCCTTATCGCTTAGTTTGACAAGCATATTTATTTTTTAGTATATTTAAATACACTAATTACTATATATATTTAAAGTGAATGATGGGCAAAAAACGATCCTATCAGCAATATTGCTCCATAGCGCGTGCTTTAGATATAGTGGGAGAGCGTTGGACTCTACTTATCGTGCGCGATCTGATCTGTGGGCCGCGCCGCTATAAAGACCTGCAAGAAAGCCTAGACGGCATCGGCAGCAACTTGCTCGCTGCCCGCCTCAAAGACTTAGAATCTGCCGGACTCATCGAAAGTATCAAGCAACCCCCGCCTTCCTCGGTGAAGTCCTATCAGCTCACCGCCCGCGGTCGCACCTTAGAACCGACCGTCGCCGCGCTCGCGCATTGGGGCCTTGAGTTGCTGGCTGCCCCCCGACAAAAAGATCATTGGCAGCCGCAGTGGAACCACATCGCCCTAAAAGCCCGCTTTAACCCACAAGAGGCTGCAGGCCTCAGCGCGACCTACGCCTTCGAAATCGGCGGCTATCCGCACTACGCCGTGGTCAAGGACGGTGCGCTGGCGAATTTCGAGGGCACCGCGCCGAACCCAGACCTCTTGCTCAAAGCATCCGATAAAGATTTCTTGCGCGTGGTCGAGGGTGAATTAAATCTCAAAGAAGCGATTCAGTCCGGGCTTATTTCAGTTGAGGGATCGGGAGAATCCTTATTGCGCATGGCGAAAGTCTTTACACCCAAACACTCCTAGCACTCCTAGCACTCCACCGCACCCGCCGCATTTGCCCCCCGGTTCCCCTTCTCCTATCTTAGCTGCCCAAACTCGAAACAACCGACCACGCCTCCGGGAACAAACCATGGCCGACCGCCCCAAAATCGCCGCGATCACCACCGTCTATCACAAATTCTCGCACACCCAGCATATCGTCGACCGCTTCTTGGAAGGCTATGGCTGGAACGGCCGCCACCACCGGCCCAAGATGGATCTCGTCTCGCTCTACGTCGACCAAGTTGATCCCGACCCCGAGGCCGACCGGCCCGACCTGAGCCGCGACCGGGAAGCGCGCTTCCCGCAAATGACGATCTACCCCACGGTCGCCGACGCGCTGACTTTGGGCGGCTCAGACCTAGCCGTCGATGGCGTATTGCTTGTCGCCGAGCACGGCAGCTACAACCGCAACGAAAAAGGCCAGCACCTCTATCCGCGCTACGAGCTATTCAAGCAGATCGCCTCGGTATACCGCACTACCGGCAAAACCGCACCCGTCTTCAACGATAAACACCTCTCGTGGAATTGGGACTGGTGCCAAGAAATGTACGATATCTCGCAGGAGCTCGACTTCGCCTTTATGGCCGGGTCCTCACTGCCGGTCACTTGGCGCACGCCCTCGGTAGAGTTTCCGTCTGGCGTTGAGGTCGAAGAGGCCCTCAGCGTCTGTTATGGCGGCGTCGACAGCTACGACTTCCACGGGCTGGAGACGCTGCAGTGCATGGTCGAGCGGCGCAAGGGCGGCGAGTCCGGGGTCAAATGGGTCCAGGCCTATCGCGACGAAAAGTTTTGGCAGGCCCATGCCGACGGCGTCTGGTCGCGCGAACTCTTTGCAGCAAATCTCTGCCGCAGCCACACGCTCAAACCAGCCCGTCCGGGTTTCAACAACCCCTTCCCGAGCATCGACGAAATGAAAGAGCTGGTCAAAAACCCCGTCGCCTACCAATACGAGCACGAAGACGGCCTGCTCTCGACGATGCTCTTGATGAGCGGCCTAGTCGAAGACTTCAACTTCGCCGCCCGCATCAAAGGCCAGAACGAGCCCTTCTCAACCCAGATGTATTTACCCATGCCGCCGGCCCGTGCCACACTCGCCAACTTCTTTAGCCCGTTGGTCAACAATGTCGAACAGATGTTCCTGACCGGCAAAGCGACCTATCCGATCGAGCGCACCTTGCTCACCTCCGGCTTGGTCATCGGCGGCGTCGACAGCCTGCACCAAGAGCAAGTTAAAGTCGAGACCCCACACCTGAAGATCGCCTACCAGTCCACCGAAGAACCCACGTTCTGGAGAACTTGATCCATGGCCACCAAACGCATCGCTGTCATCGCCACCATCTATCGCTACCTTTCGCACGCCCAGCACTTCGCCGACCGCTTCTTCGTTGGTTATCCCTACGGCGGCAAGTGGAACCGCCCCGACTGCCAGCTCGTCTCGATCTACGTCGACCAAAAACCCGAAGGCGACCAGAGTGAAGATCGCGCGCGCGAATTCGGCGGCAAGGTCTACCCCACCATCGCCGAAGCCCTGCGCTGTGGCGGCGACGAGTTGGCCTGCGACGCGGTGCTGATCATCGGCGAACACGGCGAATACCCCGACAACGAAAAGGGCCAGAAGCTCTATCCGCGCTACGAATTTTTCAAAGAGTGCGTCGAGGTCTTCGAAGCCGACGGCCGCACCGTGCCCGTCTACAACGACAAACACCTCTCTTATAGCTTCGACAAAGCCAAAGAAATGGTCGACGACGGCCACCGACTCGACTTCCCGATCCTGGCCGGCAGCTCATTGCCAGTTACCTATCGCCTGCCCGATGTCGAATTGCCCCTAGCATGCAAGATCGAAGAAGCGTTGATGGTCGGCTGCGGCGGCTCCGACCCGATGGACTATCACGCGCTCGAGGCCATGCAGTGCATGATCGAACGCCGCGCCGGCGGCGAGACCGGCGTAAAGTCGGTGCAGATGATCGAAGGCGACGCGGTGTGGAAAGCCGGTGAGGAAGGTCGCTACTCATTAGAATTGCTCGAATCCGCGCTCTCGCGCAGCGACTCCCCCTGCGGCAAAACCGACGAAGACGGCCGCACCCAGGATCTGTTGGGCAATGGCGAGTTGCCCGGCCTGGTCGAAAAACCGGCCGCCTATTTTATCGAGCACAACGACGGTCTCAAGACGACCCTGTTAATGCTCAACGGCGCGATCCGCGACTTCACCTTCGCCTGCAAAATCGAAGGCGAACCCGACCCGGTCTCGACGCAATTCTTTCTCACGCCGGTACCCAATGTCACTTACTCGGCCTGTCTGGTCGCCAAAATATGGGAAATGATAGAGACAGGCAAAGCGCCCTTCCCCGCCGAGCGCACGCTTATCGTCAGCGGCGCGCTCGAAAGCTGCCTGACCTCCAAGGTCGAAGACCACAAGCTGCTCGAAACGCCACATCTCAACGTGGAGTACCAAGCCCCGGCCGAATCGCACCACGGCCGCTTTTAGCGACCGGTAGATTTATTGTACGGTTTCTCTCCGCCCGAACTGGCGTCGTTGTGCTGCGCCTTTTTGTGGGCGTTCAGCGGTATGATCCTGCGCAGCCAATCGCACCAGGTCACCCCGGCGGCGATGAACGTCATCCGCTGCGGTGTCGCCGGCGCGCTCTTTTGGTGCATCGTCCCTTTTCACCCGGCCCCCCTTTCCGATTTGGCGTTGGTCCCCTGGCGGGACTGGGCCTTGCTCGTCGCCTCCTTCACCATCGGCATCGCCGTCGGCGATACGCTCTACATGATATCGATCAAGGAGATCGGCATCTCGCGCACCATGGCGTTGACCGGCGTCTTCCCACTGACGACTATAGCCTGGGAGGCCTTACTGCTGGGCAATCCCCTGCAAACCACGCTCCTGCTAGGCTGCTTGTTGGTCGTCGGGGGGGTGTACTTTCTCTCACTTAAGGATAAAAAAAATGCGCCACAGGATTCGGCGCACCTGCGGCGCGGAATCCTGGTCGCGCTCTTCGCGGCCGTATTGTGGGGCCTATCCGCCACCTTGCTCAAACCCGCCACGGCCAACATGGATATCGTGCACGCCAACGCCACGCGCATGCCGCTGATCGCACTGATAGTCTACTTGGCACGCGTCCGGCCCAGCAGTCAGGAGACGCTGCGCGGCGTCAGCCTTAAGAGCTTCGCCGTCGTCGGCTTCTCCGGCGCGCTCGGCATGGGGTTATCCGCCTATCTCTTCATCTACGCCATCGGTGAGATCGGCGTCGCCAAGGTTGTGACGCTGAGTTCAATCTCACCGCTTTTCGGCATGGCGATGGCGGTGGTCTTTTTGAAAGAGAAGGTGAACTGGCAGGTCATGGTGGGGGTGGGTTTGTGTTTGGCGGGGGGGTGGACGGTGATTTAGACAAAACAGACAGCGCCCCACCGGACTATCTAACTGCAACAGAGCACTTCTATCCCTAACCGTTATTTAAACAGCGATCTGCCGTACCGCCTCCGCAATAGCCTCCGGCTGCCTGCCCGCTTGCGTGCCCGCCACACCTTCGATGATCATACGGTGCGCTTTTTCCAACCCGCCGAGTCGCGTCACGACCATAGATTCCAACACCTTCATCACCTCATTCGGTTCAGCATCGGCGAGCAACAATTCCAAGCCGCGCCGCAACACTTCAGAAGACATATCGCACTTATCCTCGAGTGCCGCTGGCAATCCCTTAAACCCAGCGATATGCTCATTGCGTGCCAACAGGCCCAGGTCCGTCAGCAAGTCAGCAACCTGGTCAAAGTTCATTTTTCCCACAGGTGTCTGTTGTAACTGCGCCGCGAGTTCGTCCGTCGTCGGCTCAACAGATCGATCATTATCCTGCATCGCATCCGAGCTCGCCAGATAAAACGTCGCCATTTTATGGCGGATTACACCCGGATTGTCCCCCGACTGAATCGCCATCATCGCTTCGATAATCATCCAACAGCGCGTCTCCTGCTGCGGCAAAATCGCCCGCACCAGGCGCGTTTGCAGTATATCGCGCAAGAGATCCGGCTCAGTGCCGTCGACAGCCAACTGCAACGCCTCGCGTAAAAAAGGATCAACTACCTGCTGCTCGATTGGCTGCAACGACAGAATGCCTTCTTTGCGCGCCTGATTGGCAATGCCGAGCCACAAGTCGGCTATGTCGTTGGCCGTGAGTTGGTCCAGCGACCGAGCGATAAGTTCCGTCACATCTTCCGGCACCGCGTATTGCACCCCTTGCGCCTCCGGCATTAAAGCATTGCCCGTGGGCCACTGCAATACCCCCCGAGCCGCAAGACCTCCAGTCTGTATCAGTATTCGCCGTCGCACCGACTTGCTATAATTCGAGTCGGCCTGCAACAGCTCGATCTCCGACTCGATAAAACCGCGCACCCGCGCCGACATATTGCGCAAAAAACGCTCGCGGACCGGTTCGGCCGCGCCCTTGAGCGCGGTGACCAGGTCCTTCTGGTCCACCATGCGCAACAGCGTCTGCGCGCCGCGATCGTCCAAGCCGGCCAACAGGTCGAAATCGACCCGCTCGATCGCCTCTTCAAACAAAGCTACATCCGCTGCAAATGCAGCTATATCCACTCCGCCTACCCATTCGATCTGTCCCGCAGCAGCCATCTCTAGGGCCTTGGCCAGAATCTTGTGCCGCGCAGCGACGCGCTCTTCTGCGAGCAGGCTGGGCTTGGCCTCAATCTCCTCGGCAATAATGGTCCGTACACGCTGCGACATATTGCTCATCAGACGCCAACGAACAATCGACCCGGCACCGTTGAAGGCGCGAGTACAGTCTTCCTGATCTATTTGTCGCAACAGCTCCTGTATATGCGTATCGCGCAGACCGGCCAATACATTCAGATCTGCCGCAACCACGTTGCACAGCATTTGCCAATGTTTGCAGCCGTATTCGCAAGCGATGACGTGTTGCGCTTCCTGTAACGAGAAATCTCCCTGTAAAATTTCATCTACAGAAGCGGAAGAAAGTCTGGGAAGATACACCTTGATCCGCTCAGCAGCTTCAGTCGACGCGGACTGATGCCCTTTACGCAGGCCTTTGGCCTGCGTCTTGAACTGTTCGAGGCTGGGATTGGAGGGTAGCGTCCTGGTCATAGGACAACTCCTTTTACTAACGCGCCCGGGATTCGCTCTCTAGTCGGGCGAAAAAAGTCGCTATCTAAATTAGCAAAGTGAAGGTCGGCTCGGCCTTTCCCGCGGACTGACGGCTCCCTTCTGGGGGTGACAACTATATGGGGTGAAAACGCGTCTAAGGCGATGCCAGCGCCTGGCGCATCATTTCTGCTTGCGGATGCTCGGACGCAAGACTCAACGCCTCTTTGAACCGATCTTATTGCCGGTCAACCTGCCGTAACTGCCCATAGGCGATACGGAGGTTAACCAGGGTCTCGACCACGGCAGGCGCCAATACCCGGGACCCGTTCCAATGCCTCGACACCGGCTTCGTACTGCTGCAAATATACAACCGGCACACGCCCAAGCCATAGTGAGACCGGGCATCTTTCGGGTCTTGCTCGCTGGCAAGCCGGTAATAATCGCCGGCCACCATTGCAACGGCCACCGTCGCCACCGCCAACAGCCTGTTAAACCCCCGGACGACAGCCCGCAGGTCCCAATCCTCCACGAAGTAGCGGTAGGCGACAAAATGCTCGAGCGTTTCGACGGAAAACGCAAAGAAATGGGGATTCAAGTCACTGGAGAAAAACCAGGCAATGAACGACAAACGCCCATTCATCCCCTCCGCCCAATTCCCACCGGGGCTCGGGGAAAGGCCAACGAACCACGAGCGCCACGAAGAGTATCGCCGCCTGACACAACACCTGGCGTTTCCCCGCGCTCACTGAATCTTCGCCCAGATACCGCGCTTTACGCCTTGCTCCGTGCGATCTTTAAAGTAAAACCTTGACCACAACCTTCTTCACTGGCTGCGGCTGATCGACGGCCATGCCCGGCATGTGCGCGTCCTGCGGGGCCAATATGCAGAAAAATCCCTCGCGCAAAAGAAAGAACTCGCCGTCGCCCTCCAGCTTGATAAAGTCGTTTTCCTCCTGATAAGCTCCCGCCGCCAGATTAATCGTCGGCGCATAGCCCATATGCTCGAGGCCGGAAGCCACGTATTGCACATCTAGATACTTGCGGTGCGATTCCCAAAAACCTTCCGCCTTGGGCTTGGAGTCGTACTCCTGCACCATGGCGTAGACCTGGTCACCGTCGATGGCATAGCGGTCCACCGCGGCATTCTGCAAGTCCGTGTCCTGCAAATAGCGGAACGCCGCCTGTATCCTCGGGCCAAGGCCGTAATACTGGCTGGCATTTTCCAACTGGTCAATAATCATCTGCTGGTCCTTTCCTTATGGTCTGCTAGCGCGTATCCGAAAAATCGCTCAGAGCCTAAAGCGGCTACAGCGACAAGATCTATTTTTCAGACACGCCCGAAATAAACGGCCGGTGAATTTTTCCCGCGCCGGCCTAATAGTTGAAACGCGCCTGCAAAAAAGTGCGGCTGATGCGCAAACTCTCGCCAGGCTCGCGATCGGTGTGGTCCTGCTCGACCAACGCCCACTCGACACGTTCAAGCCGCGGCATTATGTCCATCACCGCGTCCCAATCGACTGTGCCATTGCCGAGTTCCCGCCAGGTGAGCCCTTCGCGACCCGCCTTGCCCGGTGTGCGCTCGTAATCCTTGAGATGTAAATAACCGACCTGTTCGCGGTGCTCGGCGAGAAAGGCTGCCGGATCCCGGCCCGCCACGTGCACCCAACCCACATCGACGCAGAGATCCACGACGGCGAAATCCAATTCGCCCAATAGCAGGTCCATCGCCGTTGTGCCCCCACCCAAATCATCGAACTCGTAATCGTGGTTATGGTAGTGGAACGCCACCCCGGCGTCGCACAACCGGCGCCCAATTTCATTGAGATAGGCGATGCTCTCACGCCAGGTCGCAACCGTGCGCTCGGGGCCGCCGAGTATGCCCGAATTGCACAGGTGCCGACACTCCAAAGTCTGCAGCTGCGCGATCAGTTCATTCACATCGGGCTTGCGGCTGATCGAAGTGTGCACGCCAGCACAAACCAGGCCGCGCTCGTCGAGCTGGCGTTTAAACAGGTCCGCGTCGCCGGTGCCCCCGCCTTCAATCGCGTTATATCCCGCCTCTTTTACCTGGTCGAGAACAAACTCCGCATCATTTTCCATCGTGTACTTCGGGCCAAAAACGATCAGATGCCCCCCCAGCCTGGGCAGCGTCATAACTTTCCTTTCGGTCAAAGGACGGCTCTTATCCGCCCGCAGTCGCACCGAAATCCATACCGGCATTCTCCGTCGTATCGACCTCGATGACTTCGCCCCCAATTTCGAGGGCATTCCAATAGCCGGTCCCAATGTCGGCGACCAACTTCCCCAAGCCAGCCCGGTCTTGTCTTATCGCCTTGCCCCAGATGCGCGCTCGCCTGCAACCGCCCGCGCATCGATCAGGTGTGCGAGCAATGCCTCCGCCGGAGCGATACAATCGCATCTGGATGATATCTGGTTGAAACGCTTCCTGCAACTCAGCGCAATGCGGCATATCCCCATTGCGCTGAAAATTGCGTTCTAAAACGACGGCTTAGCTTGGCCCGAAGACAGGCCCCTGCCCCGCGTAGAGAGACGCACCTAAAAACACTAAAAAAAACCGCATCGCCTGCACTTCAAATAAGTGTAGATTCGGAAAGATAAGCCGTCGCCCAACACCTGTCTATGCGGATAATCTAGCCGAATGCGGTTTGCAGACAGCGCGAAAAAGATCGCTCGCGATTGAAGGCCAATTAAATTTGGAATAGTCACACGAGAGCGTGATATTAAGCGCTTAAACCCTTACCGGCCGGCTAGTGGCCTCGCAGTAGACAAAACGACAAAAAGCGCGAAACGCGCGCATTCTAGACGATACTATACAGTCTTACTCCGCCGTATCCCCCGACAAACCAGAAGCATTACAACACCGTCTCGCCGTACCCGAAGAACGCTACACCATACTCGCCGGATGCGGCTCTCAACTACAAGTGGAGGTGCGGCAATCGACGTTTTATTAATCCATAGGCCGCAAACACTCATCGCCATACGCTACAAGAGCCTGGTTATGCAGTCTATGGTCTGCCTATTACTCAAGAAATAGCAAAAACTATACCCTGGAGCAGCGTACAAGCCGAGGCCGGGCGAGAACGACTGACTTCTCGAAAATAGGCAAATCGAGCCTATTAAATAGACTTCGCCGACAATACCCCCGGCGAAAGCACGACGCCTGTCGGGCATTTACCCTACGGTACGCACCACAAATAGCTGCTACAGATCGGAGTATTTACTGATCGGTGCCGAATGCACCTGCCGCTCCGCCGTCTGCTGCAAACTCGCGATCTCTCCTTGTGTCGCGGCCACGGAGGCGGCACTGTCGAGAACTTCGATCGCCAAGGTCGCGCGCCGCGTCTCACCTGGACCGATCTTCATCAACCGCCCCTGCTGACGTTCAAAGGCCTTGCTATTGGGATAGTCGGTAGCCGGCTCTAGGCCAGTGACATAACCATCTGCAATAGAAGCCGTGTTCTTCCATTGCGTAAAGGCGGGCAATTCACCCTTGTCGAAACGCAAGACCACCCCTTTGTCGGCCGCGGCATTGCGCAACATCGCCAAGGTCTTCCCGTCCTCCCCGGCCAACAGGTCGTACCAATAGGCCTGCTCCACATAACCAGCCGTCGGACCGGCATAGGTTTCATAGGCCTGTAGACCTTCTGCCGCCCGCGCATCGCGCGGCGCGACTTCCCGAGCCGCCACTTCCAAGCGCGTGCCTTCCTCCAAGAAGGGCGCGCCGAAGTTGCAGTGATAGAGCAACTCCATCTCGGCATCGATAGCTTTCTCGTTGCGCACTTCGTCTTCGATCAGCAATGAATTTGAGCCCACCTTGGTCGAGGCGCGCGCCAGCAGCCGATACTGCGGGCAAAACAACCCGGCCTCGTGCACCTCGCCAATCACCACCAATTCCGTCGGATCGCCGGGTATAACCTGTATCTCGACCCGACTGGCCGGCGTATTGGCGATCTTGCCGTGCAAGGTCAGCGCCACCTCACTCGGCACGCCCATATTGTTCGGCACCACATCTGTCCCCGGCGCGCCCATAGAATCGAGCCCACAACGGACGACGACTTCGTCAAAACCGGCGAGCCAACCCAACCCCCCTCGATCCTGCAGGTCAATCAGACTCGGATGCACCGGCCCTTTGACCGGGGAGTTCCAGGCCAAATCCAGGCCTTTATAGGCCCCCTTCCATATGCCCATCCCGCGCGTCGGCAATACCGAAAAAGACAGCGCGCCATTATCCACCTCGATAATATCCACCCCATCGCTCGGACCGCCGCGCAGGGTCGTCTTGCGAATCGACCAGCCTTCGTCGGCGAGCCCCAAATCACCGGGTCCGATTTCGATACTGTCCATCCAGACTCGCGTCGCCTGGTCCGTCAATACCCACGTCTTCGCTTCAGCCATTAAACCTTCTCTCCTCCCCATTCGGTTATAGCCACCAATCGCCTATGGCGGAATTTAAGTTTCTTTCGCGGTGACGATTCAAACGATGCTCGCAGCCTCGACCAGCGCCCGCACACCCTCTAACGAGCGGTGAAAATCCCCGCCGACGCTTTTCATCGTCAAATAGCCTTCGTAGCCGCTTTCGTGCAAGACCTGCAAACAAGCGCTGTGGTCCACTGCCCCCTCGCCAAAGACTGCCGGCGCCCAAATCCCCAACCGCCCCTCACTGCGGAAAGCCTCTATCACTTCCCGATCGCCGCGCCGCACCCAATCACCTAACCGCACATTGCAGACGGTCCCAGCAAGGCGTCTAGTCGCGCTAACCGGATCCTCGCACTCATAGTACAGATAATTACCCGGGTCCAAACAGGTCCCGACCTCGGGCCGATCCGCCAACTTGACCACCCACTCCTGGTGCCAACTCGCCCCGACGAAAAAACAGTGGTTTAGCAAAGCCAGCCGCACATTATAACCCGCAGTAAACTCGGCCAGTTCCTGCACCTGCTCGATCAGCGGGCCCACCCCCTGCGCGAAGTGCAAACCACCAGCCTCGGCTGGGCGTCCCTGCGGCACCGGCTGCGAGTCGATGGCCGGAAAAGTAACGACCTGCGCCCCGACCGCCGCCGCCGCACGAATCTGGTTTTTGAGCGTCGCCATAGCCTGTTGACGCCGCGCGTCACCATAACCTAAGCGCGTACCCGAACCAACCGCGAATATCTCTACACCCAACTCGGCAGCCAATTTCTTCAGCGCCGCCGCGCCGTCGACATCGCGCGGATCAGCGCCCCAATGCGTCTCGTAAAACTCCACGCCATCAACGCCGACCTCGGCCGCCGCGCGCAATAACCGTTCACCCGTCGGCACTTCGCCCGCCAACAAGGGCTGCAAACAGATACTCATCGCCCCTATTTTAACCATGCGCAACCTCCACTTTTTGCCCCGTGCGCCCCGATTCCTGGGCCGCGAACACCAGTGCCATCGTCGCGCGGGTATCGCGAGCTGAGGCCTGGGCTAACGGGCGCCCCTCGGCAATAGCGGAAAGGAACTCGCGTTGAATCGAATGCTCACCCGGCAGCTCCACTCTTTCGGGCACCTCACGTACTTCGCCATTGAGCTTCAACACACCCTGTGTTCCCGACAACTGGATCGTGCCCTCCGTCCCGGCGACCGACCATTCGTAGCCCAGAGAATGATGAAAGGAAAAGGCCACGTTGATCAGCGCACCGCTCGGCGTCGTGGCCACCAACGAAACTTCGTCTTCAATATCTACCTCGGGATGCGGATCGATATTCTGCACCATCGCATAAACCGATTCGGCCTGTTCACCCAACCACCACAAAATCGCGTCCAGCGAGTGCGTGCCGATTCCAGGCAGGATCCCGCCCGACAGCGCCTGCCGGGCAAACCAGCTCTGCTCGTCGCCGCCACGTCCAGGGCTCATCCGTCGGTGCACGATATGACGCACCCGGCCTATCTCTCCGGCATCGATCAGTGTTTTGATATAGCGGATATGCGTAAAGAAGCGCAAACTCTGCCCCGCCATCAGCAATAGACCGCGCTGCCCGGCCTCGGCGATCATCCGGTCGACATCGGCTATATTCAACGCCAGCGGTTTCTCCACGAAGACATGGCGACCGGCCGCCAGCGCCTTGAGCGCATAGGTCGCATGCAGGTTGTTTGGCGAGCAGACGAAAACCGCCGGAGCCTCTTCTGCCGCCAACGCCTCGTCAAGATCGGCATAGGTTCGCTCAACGCCAAATTCGCGCTGCACATGCTCGCGCGCAGCCTGCGAGGGATCGACCCCGGCGACCACCCCGCCCAATCCCGGCAATCCGCGTATGGCCTGTAAATGCCCAGTGCCCATGCGGCCGCAGCCGACGAGCAAAATCTCTACGGGATCGCTCATGCGCCCCTCCTCAAAGTGTCAGTGTATAGGTGTAAAGTTCTTGATACGGCACAAAACCCAGACGCTCGTAGAGCCGCACCGCCGCCATTCGCTCGCGCGAGGTGTTGAGCCAGACCTCCGCATAACCACATGCCTGCAGCTTCTGCAATGCCCGCACGTTGAGCGCCGCGCCAAGCCCTTGGCCGCGATGCGCCGGATCTACCCCGACCCAATGCAGCAACCCCAGTGGGCCTCCGCCATAGTCAATTTCCCAAGCGCTGGCCGTACCCACTAGTTGTTCTTCGCATTCAGCGACGACGATCCGCTCATAAACATTAAAAGACATCGGCGGAAATTCGCGAGGGAAATCCTCTTCGGTCCACGGGCTACTCTCGGGAAAGCAGGTGTTCTTCAAACGCACATACGCCGCTTCTTCGCCCTTGGCCAACGTCCGCAACGCATAGCCCGGCACTATGTCGCAAGCCGCCACAGGGGCGTCGAGCGAGCGCCGCATCCGCAAAGACCCCATCGACAGCCCGACAAAACCCGTGGCCTGCAAAAGCTGTACCGCCGCCGCATTCGCGCTGCTAACATCGGAGACTGCCAGCCTTTGCACCCCTTGCTGCCGCAACTCCGCACAGACCTCTTCCACCAGCCCCGCACCAACCCCGCGACCCCGCCACGCTTCGCTCACCGCAACAAACAGTTCCGGCGACTCCCCACCGGACACTAACGCCATCCCAACCGGCTTGCCATCGGCCATCGCCCAGGCGCCCGCCTCACGCATAAAAGCGCCCTGCTCTAATGCAGCATAAGCCCGTTGGTATTGCCCCAGATACATCTCCTGCACCCTTGGTAAAACTTGTACAAGAAATTCCTGCGGCGCAGCCGGCTCATCGACGAAAGACCACATTAGAAATCGAGCTGCACGGCGACGGGCCGCCCGGCCTCAATCGACTCGGCCACTGCACAACACACCGCCACCGAACGCGCTCCGTCCAGCGCGTCAATCAACGGCTTATCCCCCGTTTGAATACAGGCCAGAAAATGCTCGAGCTGTTCGGCGCAAGTATGATCTTCGGTGCAGATCTCCACCGGCAACTGCATGAAACCATCGGCGTGGGGGATGCCGTCGATAAAAAGCCGGTCGTTGAGCACCGACCCCTTGGTCCCGTAATAACCGAAGTTCATCGCATACGGTATCTTCGCCCCGCACGAGACCAGGCACTTGCCCAGCGCGCCGGACGCAAACTTCAAGCTGGCGATCACCGTATCGCACCAGGGCGCCGCCGGGAGATTGCGATTGGCGCCAAAGGCGCTCACCTCGACGATCTCCCCGGCGATCCAGCGCATCAAATCCAGGGGGTGGCAGGCCCCACCGATAATCGGCAATTGCCCTTCCCGCTCCGCGTCCAGCCACCAATCGTGCCCCGGTAAATCGAGAAAAGGTCCCAAGTCGTGCACATAATCCCCCTCGACAAAACAAGCCTTTCCCAGCGTACCGTCCTGCACCAGTTTGTGCAACGCGACAAAGATCTTGCTAAAGCGCGCCCCGTGCCCAACCATCACCTGCCTGCCCGAAATGCGCGCCGCGGCCACAATCCGTGCACAATCTGCCAACGTCACCGCCAACGGTTTTTCAACAAAGACATGCTTGCCCCCCTCCAGTGCCTGAACCGCCTGCTGCACATGCTTGGAGTTAGGCGTGCATAAATAAACGACATCCACTGTTTCATCCGCCACCACATCCATAAAATCCACACTCACCCGCCCAGCACCATACACTTCCTGCAATTCCACCGCCGATTCCTCACTGCGCGGCGTCGCACAAATAACCGCCAGCCGCGCCTGGGAATGCGCCGCGACCACCTTTATATGCTCTCGCCCAATATATCCCGTGCCCACCACCGCAACGCCGATCTCACGCATTAATTCCCTCCAATAATGAGGCCTACTCCACGACGGATACCCCCGGACAAAAGCGGGTTCGGCATGAGAAGATTCACCCATCTCTCGCCTCCTACAAGGAGATCCACTCCACGCGATAGAGGATACTCCATTGCCTCCCACACCATAATATGAGGCTCGGGCATGACACGCAGGAAATTCACCTGCGCGCGATGCTTCTGCGACCGACATCTGCCCGTATACGTCGGGGTTACCAACCCGCCCTACTATAGGCGCAAGGGGGCCGTGCTGTGATTTTCAGTAGAACCGTGCCCACCCCACTTGCTACTCCTCCCATCTAACAATACTATATCTCCTGATCGCATACAGCCTCTAAGGTATAAGCAAAAAACACCTGCCAAAGCAACTTACAAACGAAAGGCTAATCCCCATGTCGAGCATCCCAAAACGATCCCTGCGCACCGGCGTCGAACTCAGCACCTTGGGCTTCGGCGGCGCGCCCCTAGGCGAACTCTTCGACCCCGTCAGCGAAACCGAGGCACAAGAAACCCTGCAAGCCGCCTGGGATGCCGGCATCCGCTACTACGATACCGCGCCCTTCTACGGCTACGGCAAGAGCGAACACCGCCTCGGCCACTTTTTGCGACAGCAGGAGCGCAAAGACTTCATCCTATCAAGCAAGGTCGGCCGGGTACTGACCGCCACCCGCGATCTCGACTCCTTCGACAAAGGCGGCTGGATCGGCGGCCTGCCCTTCGACTATCGCTTCGATTATAGCTACGACGGCATTATGCGCTCGTGGGAAGACAGCTTGCAACGACTAGGCCTCAGCTCGATCGACGTCTTGCTGATCCACGATCTCGACAGCTTCTTCCACGACAGTGAACAGCGCTTCTCCGCACACGTCAACCAACTGATCACCAGCGGTTGGCGCGCGCTCGACGAGCTGCGCTCGCAGGGGCTGATCAAAGCCGTCGGCACCGGCCTCAACCGCATGGGCGCGCTGCCACGGCTAATCGACGCGGTCGATCTCGACCTCAGCATTGTCGCCATGCCCTATACACTATTGGACCAAGAGGTCCTCGAAGAAGAGTTCCCGCTCTGCGAAGAGCACGGCGTGCGCATCGTCATCGGCGCGGTCTTCGCCTCGGGCATCCTAGTCTCCGGCCCGACCGAAGGCGCCCGCTACGCCTACGATACGGCCTCGCCCGAAATCCTCGACAAAACCCGCCGGATCCAGGAAGTCTGCCAGCGCCACGACGTGCCCCTACCCGCGGCAGCGATGCAGTTTCCGCTCGGGCATCCGCTGGTTTCGGCGATCATCCCCGGCGCAATGGAGCCAAGCCATATCCAGACGAACGCCAAGTGGTTCCAACACGAGATTCCGGCGGATATGTGGGCAGAGCTGAAGACGGAAGGCTTGCTGCGCGAGGACGCGCCAACGCCCTAAGTGCAGCGACACGGGAGAGGCCGGTTTTAGTCCGTTCTACTAGAAACAGAAGGACAGAAGGACAGAAGGACAGAAGGACAGAAGGAATAAATTCGCAATATAAAACACCATTATCCTATATAATCCTAATATTATCAATGGTTTATAATGTCACTTTGCAGCCGCTGATACATCGGTGCCGGCCATCTCGCATTCGCGGGACTGGACAGAGAAACCATTAGATAAAGCTGTGGTCAATCTCTACGGTACTGTTTAGACTGGTTTTCCCGGTAATATCAAATACAACTAGGGCACAGAAATACTATGACCCCCTTAGATCAGGCCATAAACGAAATAGATGTCTACGGTTTTACGCTTGTCCCCGACGTGCTAACACCGGAACAGATCGGCAGGCTCAAAAACGCACTGATCCAGAGCGCTGAACGCAAGGGCGAAGACGGCTTCGAGAATCGCGGCGGCGCCTCTATGCTCGTGCGCAATCTGCCAACGCTGGATCCAACTTTTTTCCAGGTCATCGACCATCCGGTCATATTGCCGCTGCTCGAACATTTCTTGGCACAATCGCTGATCCTCGGCAGCCTCAGCGCGCGCATCGTACGGCCAGGCGACGGTTTGCAGAACTTCCACAGCGATATCCCCGGACACATGCTCAACCCGCTCTCGCCGGTGATGATGAACACGGTCTGGCCGCTGGTCGATTTTAATCCCAAGATCGGCGGCACGCGCATCGTGCCCGGCTCGCACAAAAGCGGCCACGACGGGCCGCCCGAAGGCTTTGACGTTCAACACGTCTTTCAACCGACGTGCAAAGCCGGCAGCGTGTTGATCTTCAACGGCCAGTGCTGGCACGCGGGCGGCGCGAACGATACGGCGGACAACCGCTACGCCGTCTTCGCGCACTACCGAAAGTCGATGCTGATGTTCCAACTCGACCCGCACGATAATTTCCCCGACGAATGGTTCGAGCAACTCAATCCCCGCCAGCGCGAATTGCTGCGCATGCAACAAGGTCTGCGGGCCTTGCACGCGGCGGATGAGCATTTTGTACAACCTGCGAAACATAGCAAATAATGGGTCGAGCCACGCCGTGAATATCTCGAGCGATATCCCCAAGTACAAAGGTTTCCGCAAGTTCAACCAGGCGCCGATCGGCGCGCTGGCCTCTTCGCGCTCCTCAATCAAACCACATCTCGCCGAGCGCCACTTCAACTCAGACAGCTTGCCCGACCGTTTCGTGCACGAATTGGCGAAGCAACACGCGCTGCCGACCAAAGAAATACTGGAGTCCTTCGAATTCTTCGTGCGCGTGCGCAAACACGTGCGCGCACCGCAAATGGCCGACCTGTGCTGCGGCCACGGGCTGACCGGCATTCTCTTCGCCCTCTTCGAACGCTCCGTCGAACGCGTACTGCTCATCGATCGGACGCAACCCCCGAGCCACGCCAAAGCGCTGGACGCCGCCATCCGCGTCGGGCCGTGGGTCGCCGACAAAGTGCGCTATCAGACCACGCGCATCAAAGACGTCGGTGAGCATCTCGAAGCGCAGACCTCCGTCATCGGCATCCACGCCTGCGGCACCCTCACCGACCGCTGTATCGACGCCGCGCTTGCGACCGGCGGCCACGTTGCGCTGATGCCCTGCTGTTATCCCGATCGCGGCTGCGAAGCCCCGGCCGCGCTGCAACGGTCGCTGGGCACGCGCCTGGCCTTCGATATCGACCGCACCTACCATTTGCAAAACGCGGGTTATCACGTGCGCTGGGATGCCATTCCCGCAGAGATCACGCCGATGAACCGGGTGCTGATCGGCAGCAAAACTGCGACGTCAGAGTAAAAGAAAAAACGGCGCGAGTAAGCGAGCGCTGTCAGCCGCGCTCCCGTGACCGGACTAACCACACACGACTTCAGCTAATACTAGGTGTTAGAAAGGGTCTACTAATGCACTGGGAAAAACTACGCGATAACCTCTACCGCTTCCGCGACAGTTGCCACGTCTACGCCGTCCGCGGCCCTTCTGGCACCGTACTCATCAACGCCGGCACCGGCCGCGCCACCGAACACCTCGACGAAGTCACCAATGGCGGCACATTAACCGTTCTGCTCACCCACCACTTCCGCGACCACAGCGACGGCGCCCTACGCCTACACGCGGCCGGCGCAGAAATCCTCGGCCCCTACTGGGACCAGGAATACCTCATTGACCCCGAACAGCACTTCCGCGAACGCCAGGTCTGGAACTCCTACGACAATCGCTGGGACCGATTTTCGCCCGTGCGCGCACAACCCGTCTCCGACTGGATGATGGATTATGAAAAACGCGCAATCGCCGGTTTAACCTGGGAAGTCGTGCCCACCCCGGGCGCAACCAATGGTGCCAATAGCTATGTCGTCACGCTCGACGGCCAACGGCTAGCCTTTGTCGGGGAGACTGTCAGCGGCCACGGCCGCACCGGCCGCATGGCCTCCTTCCAGTACAACTACAATGATCTATCGGGCGCGGTAAATGTCTGGCACGCCGCCGCGCGTTTACTCGAAGCCCAACCCGACATGCTGCTGCCCAGCCTGGGCGAAGCCAGCGACGACCCAGCCGGATCAATTACCGCGCTCAGGGACAATATCAAACGCATCGGCGAAATACAGCCTGGCTTCGAAAACCAACTCACCACGCCCGAAGACGACGACATAGACCAGATTCTGCCCCGGCTCTACCGCTCGCGCTATGCCAACGCCAGCACCCACTTTATCGTCAGCAAGAGCGGCAAAGTGTTGACGATTGACTACGGCTATTATACCATCGGCCATATGATGCCCGGCAAGAGTCACCGCTCCAACCGCCGCTCGGCCCTACACGGTTTGCGCGGCCTAAAAAAACACGTCGGCGCCGAACGCATCGACACTTGCCTCGTCTCACATTTCCACGACGACCACGTCAACGGCATCCCACTTTTACAGCGCCACTTCGGCACCGAAGTTTGGGCCGGCAGTCAATTCTCGGATCTCCTGGAAAACCCCATCCACTACGACCGACCTTGTCTCTGGCACGAGCCGATCCCCGTCGCCCGCCATATTCCCAATGGCGAAACCGTCTATTGGGAAGACATCGCGATCACCCTCTACCCGATGTCGGGCCACACCCGCTTCGCCACCTTGATCTGTATGGAAATTGACGGCGTGCGTGTCGCCCATACCGGCGACCAGATCTTTTTCAGCTCTCCCGACGGCATCGCCTTCGGCCCAGGCGCGCAACCCTTCACCAACCACGTCTACAAAAACGGCCTCGACATCGGCTGTTATAAACAGACCCTCGCCGATCTGCGTACCTTTCAACCCGATTGGATCCTCACCGGCCACACCGCGCCCTACCAGACTAGCGCCGAGTGGTACGAAACCATCGAACGCGGCGCGAAAGCTTTCGATGAGGTGCATCTATCACTTATGGCCTTAGGTGACGACGAGGTGCACTTTGGCGCCGAGTCGCAAGGCGGCAAGCTCAAGCCCTATCAATTGCTCTTGCCCGACGGAGGCACTGCACAATTCACCGGCTGGATCCTCAATCCCTTCCCCACCGCGCAACAGGCGACAATCGAACTGATCGGCCCCGACGGCTGGGAAAGCGAAATCGTGCAAGTCGACTTGGGACCACGCGAACAAAAAGACATCAGTATTGCGATGAATATCCCACCCGGCACGCATTGCCGACGCCACCCCGTCGGCCTAGACCTCGTCGTCGACGACCGCCCCTTTGGCCAGGTGGCCGAGGCGTTGGTGACAGTGGGGCATGCGCGAATGTAAAGGTCGATTTTCACCCACGGGAATCCTGGCTATATTTACCCACAGACCAAATCGAGACTGTGCGGTATTCGCCGTGCCCACAAACGAAAGAATGGCCCATGTCGACCGCAGCGCTAAATGGCCAACAGAAATCCCTGTTCCAACAAGGCTACGACTATTCACCGCAAGAGCTGAGGGAACTGGCCTGGGGCCTGCGCTTCACCCCGTTCATCTGCATGTTGGGCGCCGTCTACGGTCTGGCGACGCAACAACCCACCGTGCATTTTCTGCTGGCCGCCTTGGGCATGCTGCCCTTTTGGGCCCCGAGTTGGCACCCCTTCGATGTGCTCTACAACGCTGTGCTGCGCCCACTATGGCGTGGTGTAAAACTGCCGCCCAACCCACTGCCACGCCGCATCGCCTGTTTTATGGGCGGCAGCATGAATATCCTTATCGGGCTTTCTTTCATGTATGGGACAGCAAACCTCGCCTATAGCTTTGGTGCCGTGCTCATCGCCCTCCAGCTTATCGTCATCTCCACCCACTTTTGCACGGCTTCTTGGATGTATGAGCGCTTTATGAAACTGATCGGCAAGTGGGCGGAGCCTTTGACGGCGGCACAAGCGCGGACGCTGGTCGAGCAGGGGGCGCAATTGGTTGACGTGCGCGAAGCGGAGGAATTCCAAGAAAGCCATTTGCAGGGAGCGATCAATATTCCCGCGAGTGCCTTAACACAACGCGTCGACGAACTGCGCGGCAAAACCATCGTCCTCTATTGCCAGAGCGGCCTGCGCAGCCAGGAAGCGTTACAATCAATATTGCGCCAAGGCCGCGACCAGGTTTATAACCTGGGTGCGATGGCGCGATGGGAGAGCACTTTATGAGCCTGACCCCGACCGAATATCGACAATTCAACGACCTCGGCTACCTCGTCAAAGAAGACATCTACACCCATGCCGAACTACAACCCCTAAAAGTCGCGCTAACCGCTCTCATCGACCGAACCTGCGCCACCCTACAGGAAGAAGGCCTACTCGGTGAAGAAACCTTCGCTGACGAACCCTTCGAAACCCGTCTTGGCGCCCTCTTCAAAGCCAATATCGAAGCCGGCGAACGCATCAACAGCGCGATCATGGGCCATGGCGGCGGCGGTTTCAAAGAACAGGCCATACTCGACTTTTTGCGCCACTCGCCGCTAGTGTCCTGCATCGCAAGCCTAGTCGGCCCCGAAATCATTGGCTCCTCCGTCTACCGCGTCCGCCCCAAAGCCCCCGGTTACACCCGCGGCGCCGTACCCTGGCACCAGGACTCCGGCTATTTCCTGCCGCACTGCGACAGCAACCTGATCGTCACCTGCTGGATCCCGCTTGTCGACGCCACCATCGACAATGGCTGCCTACATGTATTGCCCAATGCGCATAAAAACGGCATCGTGCGCCACTACACTGGCGGCCAAGGCGGTTATCTCGAAATCGCCGAGGAAGACTTGCCCAAACCCGAACCCATTGTCGTCGAGATGCCCGCCGGTTCAGTGCTCTTCATGAGCAACCTGACCCCACACGCCTCCTTCGAAAACACCACCGATATCGTCCGCTGGAGCGTCGACCTGCGCTACGAGCACGCCGACGCGCCCAACAACATCGACGAACACCCCAAAGACTTCGACCCCGAACGCGACCCCGTCACGATGGCCTGTTATCCCGGCGAAGGGGACTTTGTCATCCAAGACCCGCAACACCCCGAACGCGAAGTCACCGATATCGAGGATTTCCAAGAGATTCGCATGCGCTACGAACGCCATCCCGCCCGCTCACCCGGCCGCGGTTGGACGCCTATCTGCGAACAGCAGACCTAATGCGCACCCGCAAAGCCGAAGAGATCCGTATGCGATACCAGTACCGCCGCCTGATCCTGTCGGGCAAAAGCAAACTCCCCCACAAGACGGCCCTGCGCCTCATCGGACCGGACGGCGCTTATCACCTATATGCCAGGGGCGCTCAAGCGTCCTCGTCCACTACCTGACGAACTTCTCGTAGCGCCTGCACAATCGAATACGGCTTTCTCGGCAGCTTGTTATTGAAATTATGGGCCACACCGGCCGTCAACTGTCCAACCGCCTCTATCTTCTGCGACTGATGGGGCTATTCTTCCAAAACCCTGCGATCCCTTATATCCCGTATCGCCGTCACCCCCGCCTGACTTTCCTCTTGCCGTGCGCTCATTTTACGCTCTTTATTATGGTTTATAGCATTGGGGATATTATCCTCGATAGAGGATCTCGCTAACAAGCACAAAACTTCCTATAATCAACTTTTAAGTCAAAGTCTCGAGGAAACACTTTCATGACAACCACAGCCACCCCCAACATCGACAGAATCATCAACGAAGTGGACGAACGCGGTTTCTGCGTAGTGCACGATGTCATCTGCCCGGAAAAAGCCGACGAAGCCCGCAACGTTCTACACGATCTGCTCGACGCCGAAATCACCGAGCAGGCCCGGGAGGCCCGCACCCAACGCGTCGGCCAAATCGCGGTAAAACACCCCATCTTCCTCGAGTTGATGTGCCATCCCTTCGTGCTCGCCGTCTGGCAACGGATGTTGGGCGAGGATATTATGTGCTCCTCGTGGTCAGCCAACACCGTCTACCCCGGCCACGACCATATTGCCTGGCATTCCGACTACCCCTATTGGTCGCTCAAGCCGCCATGGCCCGCCGGCAACCTCGCCGGCCAGACCCTGTGGATGCTCGACGACTACACCGAAGAAAATGGCGCCACCGCCGCGATCCCGAACTCGCACAAAAAGGGACACTTTCCCGACGAGCCAAAAAACGAATGGCGCGACGAGGGCGAGATCTTCATCGGCACCCGCGGCAGCGTGGTCTTCGCGCACGGCGCCTGGTGGCACACCGCCCGCCCCAACAAAACCGACCAATCGCGTTCCTGTCTTCTGGGCATGTATCTGATGCCGTGGTTTATACCGCAAGAAGACATGCGCGCGCAACTGGAGCAGTTGGAAAATCCCTCCGAGATAGTACAACAACTGCTCTGCGGAAAACAACACCGTCCGAACACCGTCGGCGTTTATTAAATACCGCCAACGCCGATACGCCAGCAAACAGGAAGGCCGGGAAAACTCATAGGTTTCAATTTCAAAAAGATCATCCGCTCGATGTTGATGGCCGAAATACTCTGCCCCGCGTACAAGAAGCAAGATCGTCGAAGAGTCGCAAGACGCCTACTACCAATTTGCCGACGATTCCCACACCAGTGCCCTCTATTACGCAACGATCTCGGCAAGCGACCAACGTTAGCAAATTGCGCCGACCCCCATTATTATAGAAGTTCTCCCGTTCGCAATACCGGTTCTTTCAGAACGTCCGAGGTCCGCCTGGGGGTATGCCCCGAGAGCGGTTTTGCAGTCCCCCCAGAGCCGCAGGAATCGGCGTAGGGAGATAGCCCTCGGAGCATTCGCAGAATGCGAAGCGAGAATGAGCGATGGGGCATACCCCCAGGCGGACCGTCTACCCGACACATCCGCCGCGCAGCATTCTCCAACTCCAGGAGAATAACGATGTCCACCGACCGCCCCTGGGACGGCACCATAGTCCGCTACCCCGACCCCGCCATCGAAGTCATTGACGAAGAGCGCTTTGGCCCTTTTAAAATCGGTAACTCCGCCGTCGAGCGCCTATGGACCGGCGCCCGGTGGACCGAAGGCCCCGTCTATTTCGGCGACGGCCGCTACCTGCTCTTCAGCGATATACCCAACAACCGCATCATGCGCTGGGACGAAACCACCGGCCAGACTTCCGTCTTCCGCCAACCCTCCAACAATAGCAACGGCCACACACGCGACCGGCAGGGCCGCCTCGTCTCCTGCGAGCACTTTACCCGTCGCGTCACACGCACCGAGCACGACGGCACCATCACTGTTCTACTCGATCAGTTCGACGGCAAACACCTCAATGCGCCCAACGACGTCGTTGTCCACTCCGACAATAGCATCTGGTTTACCGACCCGGGTTACGGCATCCTGCTCAACTACGAGGGCCAAAAATCCGAATTCGAATTGCCCACCCGCGTCTACCGCCTCGATCCAGAAAGCGGCGAGGCCACGGTAGTCGTCGAGGCACAGGAACGGCCCAATGGCCTGTGCTTTTCTCCCGACGAGAGCATGCTCTACGTTTCTGATACCGGCACTCCGCGCAATATCATGCTCTTTGACGTCGACGGAACAGTCTTGCAAAACGGTCGCGTCTTCGCTGAGATGGGCCCCAAGGGCGGTTCCGACGGCATCCGCTGCGATATCCACGGCAACCTCTGGTCGAGCGCCGGTTGGGTCGGCAACGGTTACGACGGGGTTCATTGTTTTGCCCCCGACGGTGATTTGATCGGCAAGATCCATCTGCCCGAGACTGTTTCCAATCTCTGTTTCGGCGGCGTGATGAAAAACCGCCTCTTTATCACCGGCAGCCAATCGCTCTATGCGGTCTACCTTGAAACTCAGGGCGACCAGAAACCCTAAGGGGTCATGCATACCTTCGATCGTATCCATTACCATAATTTCAAATAGGACCTAGCCAATGAAAAGCTATCTCGAAGGCTGCACCGTGCCCACAACCCAAATCGGCCAGGCCGAGATCCCCCGCCTGATCATGGGCATCCATCCCTATGACGGCTGCTCCTACCAAAACAAAGAGCGCGACGCCGACAACTTCCGCGCCTTCAGCCGTGTCGAGCCCGTCGCCGACGTATTGCGCTGTGCGGTCGAGGAAGGCGGCATCACCGCCGTGCAAGTCGACCATATGCTGCCCAAACTCGACCGGCTGCACCTGCAGGCGATCTGGGAAGCCGAACAACAGACCGACACGCAAATCGGCATGGTCGCCTATATCTTGATCCCGATAACGCTCGACGGCGAAATCGTCTCCTACTCTCAGCGCGCCCACTCGACCTTCTACGGCCGCAACGAAGAGGTGGCCGGCGATGATTTTCGCCAACACTTTCACAGCGACAAGATCATCCGCTATAACCTCGGCGACACTTTCGACGGCATCGTCACCCCCGCCACCGTGCCACCCTACAGCGAAGCCGACGCCGCCCGCTTCGAAATCGACTACGGCATCCTAGAACAGTACCTCGGCTTTTTCGCCGGCTGCGACATCCTCATCGCTGACCCAGGCGCCGAAGTCGACTTGTTGGCGATGACCGGCCGCTTCGACCTGATCCGCGAATACCTGGCCTTTCTGCGCCAACGCTTCGACACCGTCATCACCAGCGTGCACCACGCCGGCATCACCATCCCGCTCCTAGAAGCAGAAAATATCCCCGTCGACGGCTACCTGACCACCGTCAATGCCCCGGGCACCTTCATGTTTCCGACCCGCGACCTGGCCATCGACGCCATCAAAAACGCCACAAAACCGGTCATCGCCATCAAACCGATGGCCGGCGGCCGCTTCCTCGGTCACCAAGCCTTCGAATATGTTTTCGACGAGGTCGGCGTAGAGGCGTCGATGTTTGGTATGGGTACTATTGATCAAGTGCGCGAGACGACACGGGCCGCTAGAGAAGTACTGGGGGCGGCATAATTACTTTTATACGAGGCGCGTATTGACGGCTAAGCTGTGGTCAGATGGTTGGATTGCGGGGCGACAGCCCTGGGCGTATAAAAATATCCTGCGCGGCACCCCCGAGACCGACCACCCATTCATCTAACAGACAAACCACTATGCCATGCAAAATAGCCCTAATCGGCACCGGCGGCCGCAGCCTAAGCTACGCCGCCGCCTACCAAAAACGCGACGACATAACCATCACCGCCCTCGCCGACCCGGACGCATCCCATCGCCACACCATGGCCAAGCGTGCCGGCCTTACCGACGAATACGACGAATACGACGACTGGCGCGACATGTTGCGCGAACAGACTGACCTTGACGGCGCCGTCATCTGCTCGCCCAACCACCTGCACGCCGAACACGCCATCGGCTGCCTCGAACGCGGCCTGCCCATCGCCTTAGAAAAACCCCTCGCTCCCACCAAAACCGACTGCGAGAACATCATCGATGCTGAGCGAAGCAACGATGGGCGTACTCTGATCGGCTTTGTACTGCGCTCGGCACCCTTCTACACCAAGATCCAGGAACTCATCACCCGAGGGCTTATCGGCCGCATCGTCTCAATCCAGGCCGACGAATTGCCGGGCGTCGGCGTTAGTTCGGTCATGAACCGCAGCCCCTGGCGCCGTTACCGCGACAAAAGCGGCGGCTCGATGCTCGAAAAATCCTGCCACGACTTGGACCTTTTAAACTGGATAATGGACTGCCGACCCATATCGCTCAACTCCTACGGCAACCGCCAGATCTTCGTCACCGACCCTGAACTGCCCGAGCACTGCGGCGAGTGCCACCTGCAAACCGCCTGCCCCTACTACAATCCCACCCGCTCCGAGCACGAAGACGAAGGCGAAGAGGCCTTGCACCAATTTATCCGCGAGGACGACCGCTGTATTTACAATATCGACAAGGACGTACTCGACGTGCAGACGCTCAATATCGAATACGAGAGCGGTGCCCTCGCCAGCTTCGTGCTCAATTTCCACGCGATGGGCCCGCGCGCCGGCCGCAACTTCCACGCCGTCGGCACGCAAGGCCGTATCTGGGGAAACCTACACGACGCAAAAGTACACCTCTACCGCAATGGGCCGGACAAGGAAGAAGTCTTCGACTGTTCAGGAGACGGCACCGGCCATGGCGGCGGCGACCAGCGACACGCCTATGAGCTTATTACAATGATGAACGACCCTAGCTATCGCCCACGACAGAACGCCTATGCGGGTTATTTAAGCGCGGCAATGTGTTTTGCCGCGGATATTTCAGTGGGAGAAAAGCGGCGGATCGATTTTCGCTTTGGCGAAGACGGCTTTGTCGAACTGGTCTGATGAAATAACCCACTTAACAAGCACGAGCCCGCTAGCCAAAATATTGCCATAGATCCCGACGAGAATGATATTCGATTTTCACAATAGCCGAACCCGTCCACCCGCGCGAAAGAAATTACATGAACTACACCCACTGGATCTTCGACCTCGACAACACGCTAGCCGACAGCGCCATAGATTTTGACGCGCTACGACAAGAGTTAGGCATACCGCCGGGCAAACCCATCCTCGAAGAAATCGACACTCGACCCGACGCCGAAGCCGCTTTGCTGCACAGCCGTCTCGGCGAACTCGAACGCGACTTCGCCCGACGCGCCACCCCGCTACCGGATGCCGCAGCCCTGCTCACAGCACTTGCCGAACACGGCGCGCAACTGGCCATCCTCACCCGCAATAGCCGGGCAAACGCCTTGGAGACCTTGGCCGTCTGCGACCTGGCCCAACACTTTGAACCCAAGTGCGTGCTCGGCCGCGACGAAGCCGCCCCCAAACCCAATCCCGAGGGCATCCACAAACTACTCACCGCCTGGCACGCCACAGCGGATAATGCGGTGATGGTCGGCGATTATCACTATGACCTGGAAGCCGGCCGTCGCGCCGGCACCGCTACGATTTATTACGATATCGAAGACAAGGACCTATGGACCGCCGAGGCCGATGTGCGCGTCCGCAGCCACGCCGAATTGCTCACCTTAATAAAGGGGGGAAATCCATGACCGCCGGTCGCCACTAGCCTTGCGCAAGCAGCTAATTTACCAACTCCGTAAGCGCGATAAGTGGTGCGGCGGCGCATCGATTCTCTGCGCAGCTATGTCGGCTTCCACGAAACCTGGGTAGCCAAGCCGCTGAGCCGGATCATCAAGGTCACCGTTAACGACTCGGGCGGCGAAACGATTTTCGAGGAGCGCTACTGGATCGGCCACCTCAACACTTCGCCAACGCAAAACGATCTGCTCACCTTCTGCTACAAAGGCCCTTGGGACTGGGTCGACAACCGCACCTGGGGCATGAATGTCGTCAGCGGCGAGGTGTGGAAGATCCGCGCCCGGGTTAGACACGTCGGGCGAAGTCGCCTGCTTTATCGCTCTGAGCACCTTCCACGACCTCTTATCGCTCCCTATTTCACCGCCTATCCCGACGCCCGCTTCTACGCCGCTCTCGGTGTCGCACAAGAACACGCCGACCTGCACTTCACCGACACCCTATCCGAGTGCTCGAGCACGGCCAATTCGTCGAAACCGGCGGCCGAGCAATCCGCAAGCAGGCCTATTCCTTCTTGCGCCCCTGATCGTAGCGTTCAACGAGCCATATAAAAACGCGCACCGCGGCGGGCAGCCCGAGACAGAAATACGTCGTCCACCAAAAGACGCTCAGTACCTCGCCCCGCGTCCCTAGTTCATGCCCTCGATTCACCATATACAGCGCCCCCACTGTCAACGCCGCGACCGCCGCCCAGGCTATCCAGCACATCGCGCAAAACGCTAAAAAAAAATGCCGCGAACTGTCTCGGGCCTGTAGT